>PJUL01000215.1_pt1 | contig 48485 bp, 39 predicted proteins | sample 1512221 | NCBI WGS metagenome assembly PJUL01 (sample SAMN08177667, study PRJNA422409) | Feces metagenome, whole genome shotgun sequencing project.
ACGCCACCGTGGCGCTGGCCGTGGCGCACCGGGGCTACATCATGGAGAACGGCAAGATCGTGATCGACGGCACGGCCGAGCGCCTGGCCAACGACCCCGATGTGCGCGAGTTCTACCTGGGCATGGGCGGCGGGGGCGAAGCGAAAAGCTTCAAGGACATCAAGCACTACAAGCGCCGCAAGCGCTGGTTGTCATGAGCCGGACTGCAAGCCCCTCGCCCCTTGCGGGAGAGGGGTTGGGGAGAGGGGGCGGCAACCGGCGCTGCGCCCGCATCCAACACCCCCTCTCCCCGGCCCTCTCCCACGGGGGGAGAGGGAGCCATACCGGCCCATTTCAAAGGTTTTGGGCGGCGCGCAGCGCCTTGGATGACTGACATGAATCTTCCCGACCTCACCCTGCCGCAATTGCTGCGCGAACGCGCGCGCACCGATGCGCAGCGCATCGCCATCCGGCAAAAGGACTTCGGCATCTGGAAGCCCTTCACCTGGGCGCAGTACCACCAGCGCGCCAGCCACTTCGGCCTGGGGCTGCGGGCGCTGGGCCTGCCTGCGGGCGGGCATGTGGGCGTGATCTCCGAGAACCGCATCGAGTGGGTGCTGGCCCAGATGGGCGCAGGGCTGGTGGGCGCCGTGACGGTGGGTGTGTACCCCACCAGTCCCACCAACGAGGTGGCCTATGTGGTGGGCCATGCCGACATCGAGGTGATGGTCTGCGAAGACCAGGAGCAGACCGACAAGCTGCTGGCCGCGCTGCCCGAGCTGCCGCGCCTGAAAAAGATCGTGGTCATGGAGACCAAGGGCCTGCGCAGCTTTGCGCCCCAGGTGCGGCAGTTCATCACCACGTTTGACGAGGTGGAACGGCTAGGCGCGGCATCCAATCAACAAACCATCATCGACGACGCGCTCGGACGCCAGACGCTGGACGATGTGGGCCTGATGATCTACACCTCGGGCTCCACCGGCAAGCCCAAGGGCGCGATGATTTCGTACCGCAACATCCGGGGCGTGGTGCCTGGCATCGTGGACCGGCTGGAGCTGTCGCGCGAGACCACGCACCTGTCGTACCTGCCGCTGTGCCATGTGGCTGAGCAGATGCTGACCAGCTTTGTGCCCGTGTACCTCGGCTCGCAGGTGAACTTTGGCGAATCCATCCGCACCGTGCAGGAAGACCTGCGCGAGGTCGCGCCCACCATGTTCCTCGGTGTGCCGCGCATCTGGGAAAAACTGCACGCCGCCATCCACATCAAGCTGCAAGAAACCGGCGGCCTGCGCCGCGCGCTGTTCCACAAGGCCTACAACGCCTGCAAGCCGCTGGCCGAAAAGCCGCGCAGCGCCTGGAGTGCTGGCGACAAGCTGACCTTTGCTGCCAGCTACTGGCTGGTGTTCCGCGCGCTGCAGAACTTCATCGGCCTGCGCAATGCGCAAGTGGCACTCACGGGCGCCGCGCCCATTCCGCCTGATGTGGTGCGATTCTTCCGCGTTCTGGGCGTACCACTCATCGAGGTGTATGGCCTGACCGAATCCACCGGCATGGTCACAGGCCACCGGCCGGACCATGTGGTGGTCGGCACCGTGGGCGTGCCCACGCTGGGCGTGGAGCACCGCATTGCTGACAACGGAGAGCTGCAGATCAAGGGCGACATGGTGTTTGTGGGCTACTACAAGAATCCTGAGGCCACGGCCAGCAGCATCATTGACGGCTGGCTGCATACGGGTGACGTGGTGCGCGAGGAGCAAGGCCAGATCAAGATCGTGGACCGCCTCAAGGACATCATGATCACCGCGGGCGGCAAGAACCTCACGCCGTCCGAGATCGAGAACACGATGAAGGGCAGCCCGTTCATCAAGGAATGCATCATCGTGGCCGAGGCGCGCAAGTTTGTCGGCGCGCTGGTGATGATCGACTATGAGACCGTGGGCAAGTGGGCCGAGGCACGGCGCATTCCGTTCACGCACTTTCGCTCGCTGGTGGAGCACCCCGAGGTGCGTGGCCTCATCGATGCCGAAATCAACCAGGGCAACCTGCGCCTCGCGCAGGTCTCGCAGATCCGCAAGTTCCACCTGCTCACCAAGGAGCTGGACCACGACGACGGCGAGGTGACCGCCACCATGAAAGTGCGCCGCTCCAGCATCTACAAGACCTACGCGGCCGAGATCGAGGCGCTGTACCGCTAGCCCCGGGGCTCACCACTTGTCGCGTAGATCACTATCAAAACAGGAGCTATCAGCGCTTATCCATCATGCGCTAGAGGCCAATTTGACATGAAAACCACCGCCGCCGACCTGACCGCCCCCCTGCTGCTGGAGCGCGACGGCGCCATCGCCACGCTGCGTTTCAACCGGCCCGATGCGCTCAACGCCATCGATGTGCCCATGGCCAACGCCGTCCTCGCAGCCGTGCAGACCGTTGCCGCCGACCCTGGCGTGCGTGCCGTGGTGCTGTGTGGCAACGGCCGGGGTTTCATGGCCGGGGGCGACCTGGCCACGCTGCGCGCCGACCCGGTGCAGGGTGCCATCGACATCCTCACGCCCCTGAACCAGGCGCTGCAGTTGCTGGCGCAGATGAACGCGCCCGTCATTGCGCAAGTGCACGGTGTGGCCGCTGGCGCGGGCCTGAGCCTGCTGCTCATGGCCGACTACGTTATCGCCGCCGAAGGCACACGCCTGAACCTGGCCTACATCAACCTGGGCACCAGCTGCGACGTGGGCGCCTCATGGGCGCTGCCGCGTACCGTGGGCCTGCGCAAGGCGCTGGAGATCGCGCTGCTGGGCGAAGCCTTCACCGCCGACGACGCGCTGCGCCTGGGCCTCATCAACCGCGTGGTGCCCGCCGCCGAACTGGACAGTGCCACCACCACCCTGGCCCAGCGCCTGGCCGCCGGACCTACCGTGGCCTACGGCGCGATGAAGCGCCTCATGCGCGCATCGATGGACCGCACTCTGCCCGAACAACTGGCGGCCGAAAAAGACGCCTTTGTGCACTGCGCGGGCACCGAGGACTTCCGTGCGGGGGTGGAGGCCTTTCACCAACGCCAAAGCACGCAATTTGTGGGCCGCTGACGGGCCATCGCTACGGCGGCGCCCCCTTCTTTCAAGACCTCTGCCGTAACACGTCACCGCGCGCCGCCATCAACACCATGGCTGGAACACTGAGTTGTCAGTCGGCCCATTGATCCAACCGTTCTCGGACCACTACAGTAGAGCTTGCCCCACGATCTCCTGCAGTCCCAGCACATGACGCCCCCTGCCTTTGTGCACCTTCCCGAACTTCAAGGACGGCTCATCCCCGCCCACGCCTGCGGACTGCGGTTGACCGACGAGGTCCTGGCGGAATGGGACGCGCAGGCGCGCAGCCAGGGCCTGCCCATCGATTGGCGCCTGCCCGACGGTGACGTCGAGCGCTCGCGCCGCCAGGTGCTGGCGGACGTGTCCGAACGCCGGGACGACCTGTGGGTGTTTGCGTATGGATCGCTGATGTGGAACCCCGGCCTGGAGTTTGCCGAAGTCCGCAGGGCGCACCTGCCGGGATTCGCCCGGCGCTTTGCGCTGAGCACCACCATCGGCCGGGGCACACCGGATTGCCCCGGCCTCGTGCTCACGCTGCAGCGCGACGCAGCGCAGTCTTGCGACGGGCTGGTGTTCCGCATTCCGGCCTGTGCGGTTGAAGAGGAGTCACGCCTGCTCTGGCGCCGCGAGATGATCACCGGCGCCTACTGCCCCGCCCTGCTGCCATTGCAGACGCCCCAGGGTGTTGTCAATCAGGCGCTGGTGCTGACGGCCAATACAGCCCATCCACACTACCGGGGCGACCTGTCCATGCAGGCCACCGCCGCCACCATAGCCAGCGCCTGCGGCCGCATTGGCAGCAACCGCGAATACCTCGATCAACTGGTCGCGCAATTCGGCGTGCTGGGCATCGAGGACCCCTATGTGCACGGGCTGGCGGAGATGGTGCAGACGGCCTGCTGAACGGGCTTCCGAGCAGGTGATGGCGCACTACTTACCCGTGTCGGTGTCGCGCAGCACAAGATCAAAGTACCCCTGTTGTTCATGGAACAATGGAATGGAAATCCTTCTTGTTGCCAGTGCTTCGACCGCCCAGCGAGGGGCGCATTTTGTGAATCCAGGCCGCCCAACGCCTCCTACGGAATCTTTCTTCCAGCGCTTTCATGAAAAAAATTCTCCGCATTGCCGCCGTTCTTGTTTCGCTGGTTGCGCTGGCCAGCCAAGCAGCCCCACCTCCACCCGCTCCCGTCTCCAGCATCATCGTCATGCCCTGGGATCTGAATCAGAACCAGAACCTGCCCCGTGAACTCAAGGCCCAGGGCTTCAGCCACGCCACCGTCTATCTCAACTGGTCCGATATCGAAAGTCGCAAGGGCCAGTACGAATTTGCCCAGTACCACCGCCATCTGGATGCCATCGTCAACGGCGGCCTGTCGCTGCTGCTGGTCATTGACATGGGTGGACGCCCCTACAAGGACGAGACGGGCCAGCTCGTGCCCAACATGTCCACCGTGCCGCAATGGATCACCACGGCACATCCAGACATGGCCATGCGCAATTTTTCGGGCGACCCCAGCTGGCAGCCCGACTTCACCGATGCGTCGATCAGGAAGTATGCAGACCCATTCATTGCGCAGACGGTCGATCACTTCTCCAAGCGCTACCCCGGCAAGGTCCTGGGCTACGCCATCGGCCTGCAGGAAGAGCACGAAATCAAGTACGGGCAGATGGGCTACCAGTGGCGGGACTACAAGGAGTCCACCCAGGATGCGTTTGCCAAAAAGTACAACGCCAAACAGCCCATCATCAACTACAACAACCACATCGCAGCAGGTGTTCCTAAAGCAGAGCCCCTGCTGCACGCCCACAAGGAATTCCGGGAAACCCGGCTCCAAGAAGCCACCTGCGCCTACGCCAATGTGATCCGGAGCAAGGGGGCAGAGGCGATTGGCTACTTTGCAGAAACCTTTACCTCCCACGACGCCATCTACGCCACGGGTGTCGTCGAAAGGCTGGCCCCGTGCATTGACATCGCAGTCATCGACTTCAATTTCTACGATGGCTATGGGCTGGTGGCAGACCCCGATGTGTTGCCCACGCTGGCCAACTACATGGGTTCACTGGGCTACAAGAAAGTCATGGTGGGCGCCTATGGTGAGCGGTGGGAAGCCGCCAAGAAGACGCCAGAGCTGATCCCCGTCATCCAGCAGGCGGTGGCCCAGTCGCTGGCCCAGCCCCATGTGATGGGCTACGAGATCGGAGGCTTCCACCACCAGGCAGGTGGGGGGCCGCTGGCTGGCCTGCAGCTGAACAAGCTTCACGCCCGCATTGCCAAGCCGGGCCCCGCCGTCACAGCGGGCACGGAACGCAGGGTCAGAATTGGCATCCTGGGCTCCACCACCAACTTCCACGTGTGGCACGGTGAGAAAAGCGCGGGCAGAAACACCCACCGCGATGCGCTGTTCGCGTCTTACAAGATCCTGAGCAGCGAGCCCGGCATGCAGGTCCACGTCATCGGCGAAAAGAACCTTCTCGCAGACGAACCCATCATCCAACAGTTGGATGCCATCCTGGTGCCCCACCAGGCCGCCATGCCCCAGAACATCAAGACCAAGCTAGCCACCTACTGGAAAAAAGGCGGGGTACTGATTCAGGACATGCGCCTGGGTGAATTTGACGAAAACGGCAAACCCACATTTGACTGGATGCATGAGGTGTTTGGTATTGCCAATATTGAGTGGAAGAAGAACGGTGGTGTCTTCCTCATTGACGGCAAGGTCTACCGACTCAAGCCTACAAGACGCATGTACACAAGCTATGCATCCATGGCGCCCCGTCCGGGCTACAAGGTGCTGGCCAGGGAACCCCTGAAGCGAGAGGACCGCGGCATCATGGTGCGTGGGGAACGCACCCTGGCCTTCGGTTTTATGCCTCAGCTGGTGGAAGATGGAACCCGAGATGCCTGGCGGAAGTTGTTTGTGCGAGAAATAAGCAACGTGGCAAATTCAAATACTTCTGCATCCAAATAAATATAGATTCAGTGTAACTTGTCTATTGAGAAGCTGGTTTGATGTTTCCACCTTTCTGGACAAACTTTCCAGCATGACGCTTTGCCATCCTGATAAAAGGCTGCTCAATAAATCGATGGCTAATGTAGGCAAGTGCAACGGTAATAACGATAGACAAGATGACTAACATTCCCTTGTTCTCGATCACTCGCGCCACAGAGACTATCACCGGGTAGTGAATCAAATAAAACGAATAAGAAATATCAGACAATACATTGACAATTTTTGGATTTTTGTAATCAGTATCTTTTAATATAAGAAAAAGCGATGCAACACCAAATCCAGTGATAAATATCGGATCTGGAAAGTGTGGTTTCCATGACGTTGATAGAATCACAGCAACCAAGAAAACCGCAAACAATCCTGCCTTATCAAATTTTGGATTTTTAACAGCAATATATGCCCCAAAAAAGAAAAATGGTAGTTGACTGATAAAATTGTTGTTAATAAAGAAATATCTGCCATTTGAATCCAAAGACTTGTAGATCGCAGGATTGGACCATCCCCACAAAGTCCACACGTATGCAATAGCTATGAAAACAAATGTTATTTTCAATGGATGTTTTGAAAATTTTGTAGCACAGAGGAATGCGATTACATACCAGACCAATTCTATGGTCAGCGTCCAACTCACAAACAGAGCATTATATTTGAAGTAATAACCAGGAAATAGATGCTGCAAGAATGTCAGGTGCGCCAACAGAGCCCTTACATCGAGACTATCCAGCGTCAATTGATTAAAAGCCAATGAAAAAAATAAAAACCAAAATATGTACGCCGGATATATTCTAAAAAATCGATGAATAAAATAATCTCTTGCCGAATATCGAATGGCGCTCAAAATAATCAAATATCCACTGATCACAAAGAATATTTGTACACCCAGCCAGCCACCAATTTGGTAAAAAAAGGGCAGGCCAATATTGGCTCCTGAATGAAGATGGTGCACAAACACCAAGGCAACCGCCAAAGCTCTTAACGTCTCAATAGAAGCATTCTTTTGATTTTGAGAATTTTCCATTACTTATTTCTTTTTAGGATTTTTTATAGTTCCCAAATTTATCCCTGCGAACCGATCAGCTCCCGCTTTTTAAAACGGCGCCGACTCCGGATCCGTATCCACTGGGACTTGCGCAGGGCCCGTCACCACGCCACCAGCGCCACTCTTTCGCGCAGGCGCTGAATTCGTGGGGGCGCGTGATTCCACAGAAGGAGCTGGCATGCTGGCCCCCTCTGAAGCCACCGCAGCTGCCGCACTGGCCACGCCACTCTCCGCCTCTCCGCCCAGCGCCTCGATCAAGTCCGGAATCAGCTTGACCAGCTCGCCGGTGGCAATCGCCACATCGGTATCAAAACCACCGTCATCGGCCTTGGTACCCTCGAACACGGTGTCCAGGAACGACACTTTTTTGATCTGCAGCCCCTCTGTGAGCATGAAGGACACGCGGTCGTCCCAGGTCAGTGCCAGCTTGGTGGGCAGCTTGCCGGCGTCGATGTGGGCCTGCACCTCCTCGATATCCAGCGGGTGGCGGGCGTAGCGCACCACGGCTTTTTCCTCGTTGGCGCTTTTGAGTTCGCACTCGCGGTCCACCGTGAAGCCCACGGGCGGCTCCTGTTCCTTGAGCCAGTGGGCCATGGCGGCCTGCGGGCTGGTCTGGGTGTTTAGCAGCGACACCGACAGGCCGGGCAGCGCCTCGACCAGCAGGGTGACCACTTCGTCCGCGCGGCCCTGGCTGGAGGTGTCCAGCACCAGCAGGCGCGAGGTGGTGTCGATCCACACCCACATCGAGCCCTGCTTGGTGAAGGCCATGGGTAGCAGGTCCAGCTTGGCCTCGTCTTTCAGCTCCTTCCTTTCCTTCTTGCCGGGCTTGCGGCCGGTTTCCTGCTCGATGCGCTCGGCCTTTTCTTTCACGCGGCGGGCCAGCACGCTGCCGGGCAGCACTTTGGATTCGACCATGAAGCGCAGGATCCACTGGCCCCCGACCGACTCGGCCAGCGGGCCGTGTGCATCACCGCGCGGGGGCACCCAGCCCAGGGACTTTTCCTGGGTGGCACCACATTCCATGAAGGGCGCCTTGGCCAGGGCTTCTTCTACTTGCGTCAATTCAACCTGCCATTGCGGGGCAATGCGGTACACGATCATGTTCTTGAACACAGATAACCTTTTGTTCGGGAGCGTTGGTGGTGAAGCGCTTTCAGCGAGAGCACTTTCTCTATCGGTGAAGCTGTTGCCAACGGATGATCGAGCGATCGAACCCGTGAACAAAATAGCCCGCCCGACACGGAACATGCCATTGTCGGTGGTCGTCGGCACGCAGCCTGCGGCCGGAGCGCACAAGCAACGATGGCCGCCTGAATTAGCTATAAATATAATAGCTATTAACGCTTTATGGATAAGCGCTAGCGGCCATTTTTTATCAAAATCTTGATCGCGCAGGCCTGCAGCTTCTTGGCACAACTTTACACAGCGTCATCCAACGCGCACGGCCGCGATACATGCGGGGCGGACACTGACTCTCAATCGCCGGAACGGTCGTTCCAGCGAGCCACCCCCGTAAAAGGACCCACACCATGGCTTTCCGCTTCCAACACCGCCTTGCCGCCACCGCTGTTCTGGCCGCGCTGGCCCTGCCTGTTCTGGCCCAGCCAGCCCCGGCCACACCACCCGCTGCTGGCGCCCCCACAACCGAAGCCGCCCCGCGCTACAAGGCCGGAGAACGGCACGAACGCCACCATGGCGACCGTGCAGAAAAACGTGCCGAACACCATGCCAAACGCCTGGCCGCCCTCAAGGGCCAACTCAAGCTGACCGCCGCGCAAGAACCCGCGTGGACAACGTTCACTGCGGCCATGCAACCGGGCGAACGCCCTGCCCGTCTGGACCGCCAGAACATGGACAAACTGACCACCCCCGAGCGCATCGACCGCATGCGGGCCATGCGCGCCCAGCACGCCGCCGAGGCCGACCGCCGTGGCGAGGCCACCAAGGCCTTCTACGCGGCGCTGACGCCCGAGCAGCAAAAAACCTTTGACGCCCAGGCCCACCACGGCCACCGTATGGGAGGCATGGCAGGCATGAAGGGCGACGGCGAAGGCCGACACGGGCACCACGGCATGCGGGGTGGCGAAGGCCGCCATCAGCAACCGCAGGCAGCACCCGCGAAGTAAATCCCCTCCTGGGACCGCCCTGACGCAGGGGGCGGCTCAGAGGTGGGCGGCGGTTCCCCTTTCTTCTTGCCTGACAAAGCCCGGAGTCCTCCACGGACCCCGGGCTTTGTGCTTTGTGGGATGGAAAAGGTTGTCGACGGGCACCCGTTGTGGATAACACTGGGGACAGTTCTGGCACAACTGGACAGTTATCCACACAAAAAGGCGATGGCCCGAAGTTGTTGTCTGCGAGCCCCGCCCTTTGTGCAGACCGCCACACAGACTTTGCAGCTGCGCAACCCCGCGCCAACATTGAACAAATTGGCCTTGTCCACAGAAAGTGGCTTGCTCTACTACTACTGCTATTTATATATAGAACTATAGAAGAATAACCAGAACCCGTCGAAACACCATTCCGCGGCGCACGCGCGTTCTGGTGGGCTGCCCCAGAAAAGGGGGGATGAACAAGACCTGGGTGCGGACCTCCGTTTTTGGGCACCGCTTTGCTGAGGTGGAGGTGGAGCGGCACTCGCAGCACGGCGCCTGCGAATGTGTGTTTACTATAAATAAGATAGCTAATAGCGCTTATGCAGTAAGCGCCAGAGACAGTTTTTGCACAAGCTCATGACGAACCAGCGCCGGTGCGTAAGACTGGGGATAGTTCTGGCAAAACCACGTGGTTATCCACAGAAAAAGACAGGCGCTGTGTTTTGTCCCCGTTCCCGTGACAACGGCAAGAGGGATCGGTGCACAGGGTTGGCGCACCTGCAAGTGCGCGCTGCGGTTGGGAAAAATGCGGTTGTCCACATTCCGTGCCGCCTTCTACTACTACGACTATGTATTTATAGACAACATAAGAAGAAGACAGAGGGACAACTTGGGGCACACCCGAGGGCAGGGGTTGCCATCTGGACGGGGCGATGTTTGGGGGCGCACGGGACACAACCCCAGGGAGAAAACCGCAGCCGACCACCGTGCACGGGGGCCGGTTGTGGCAAGGCGATCGGGGAAAACGCGGGGCCGTGCAGGCCGTCTACGCAGCCGCAGGGCGCAGGAAGGCCCCCAGGAGGTCCGCAGACAGGGGGCGGCTGAAGAGGTAGCCCTGGTAGAGCTGGCATCCCGCGCGGGCCAGCAGCTCGCGTTGCTCGGGGGTTTCCACGCCTTCGGCGATGACTTCCAGGCCCAGGCTGCGCGACAGGCCGATGATGGTGTCCACAATGGCGGCGTCGTTGGGGTCGGTCAGCAGGTCGCGCACAAAGCTCTGGTCGATCTTGAGCTGATCGAGCGGCATGCGCTTCAAGTAGCTCAGCGACGAGTACCCGGTGCCGAAGTCGTCCAGCGAGAAGCCCACGCCGTGCGAACGCAGCGCGGCCATGGTGGCGATGGTGGTCTCCATGTCTTCCACCAGCAGGCTTTCGGTCAGCTCCAGCTTGAGCAGGTGGGCCGGTGCCCCGGTGATGGCCAGCACCCGGGCCACGTCGTCCACAAAACTGGCGTGGCGGAACTGCCGCGAACTCACGTTCACCGCCATGGTCAGGTGGGCCAGCTGCGGGTCGGCCTGCCAGGTGGCCAGGAGCTTGCACGCCGTGTGCAGCACCCAGCGGCCCAGTGGCAGGATGAGCCCGGTTTCCTCGGCCAGCGGTATGAATACGGCAGGGGGTACCATGCCGCGCTGCGGGTGGGCCCAGCGCACCAGGGCCTCTACGCCCACACAGCGGCCCGACTGGTGCATCTGCGGCTGGAAGTGCAGCAAAAATTCCTCCTGCGCCAGTGCGGCACGCAGGTCGGTTTCCAGCCCGGCGCGGGCCGTCACCACGGCCTGCATGTCGGGGTCGAAAAAGCGCAGGGTGTTGCGCCCTGCCGTCTTGGCCTGGTACATGGCCAGGTCGGCCTGCTTGAGCAGCTCGCCCACACTGGTCAACTCGCCGGTGAAGGGCGCGATGCCGATGCTCGGTGTGCTGCGGTACTGGTAGCCTGCCAGCGCATAGGGCACGGCCAGCATGGCCAGGATCTTCTCGCCCACCCCCCGCGCGTGCAGGGCCAGTTCGTGGGATTTGGGGCTCAGCTCTTCCAGCATCACCACAAACTCGTCGCCGCCCAGCCGGGCCACCGTGTCCACGCTGCGCACGCAGGTGTTCAGGCGCTGCGCCACCTGCTGCAGCAGCAGGTCACCCTGGTCGTGGCCCAGGGTGTCGTTCAGGGTCTTGAAGTTGTCGAGGTCGATGAACAGCAGCGCCCCGCCCTGCTGGCGCCGCTGGGCATTGGCCAGCGCATGGGCCATGCGGTCCATGAGCAGCATGCGGTTGGGCAGGCCGGTGAGCGCGTCGTAGAACGCCAGACGCTGGATTTCGCGCTCGCTGGCCTTGCGCTGGCGGATGTCGGTGTTGATGGCGAGGATGGATTGCGGCTGGCCGTCATCACCGCGCACCAGGGTCCAGCGGCCCTCGACCTCGATGGTGCTGCCATCGCGGTGGCGCTGCACGATCTCGCCAGTCCACTCGCCTTGCTCCAGCACCGACTGGGTAGCATGGCGAAAGTGGGCGGGGTCGTCGTAAAGCAGGGTCTCGATGGACTGGCCCAGCGCCTGCAGCTGCGACCAGCCGTACAGGCGCTCGGCGCTTTTGTTCCAGAAGATGATGCGGTGTTCCAGGTCGCGCACCAGGATGGCGTCCTGCGCCTTGTCCAGCAGCGAGGCCTGGTGGCGGATGCGGGCGTCGGCGAGTTGTCGGTCGATCTCGGACGAAGCGCGCGCGGCAAAGATCTGCAGCGTGGAGGCGATGAAATCCGTCTCCGCAATGGCCTGGCGGAACAGCACGAACACAATGCCCACCACCTCGCCGTCGGCATTGCACAGCTGTTGTCCTGCGTAGGCCTGAGCGCCCACGTAACGGAGCACGGGCGCATCCGGATAGCGCTGCTGCACCTTGTCGGTCACCACGTACTCGCGCTGCGTCAGCAGCATGAGGCTGGGCGTGCCCTCCAGGCTGTATTCGTCGTTGGGCAGCATCTGGCCGTCCAGCACCGCCGCCAGCGTGACCACCCGGGGTGGTTGCCCTTGCGCTTGGGGCAGCAACCGCACCACGCAGCCGCCCTGGGCCCCCAGGGCATCGGCCATGTTGCGCACCAGCTGCACAAAAAACTCTGTGCCCGTGCTGGCCGACACGGCCGCCGCCACCTTGAGCACCGAGGCCTGCAGCCGCTGCTGCGCCTTGTGCGCGCGCAGGCTGGTGATGCCAAAGGCCAGGTCGTTGGAGAGTTCCTGCAGCAGGGCGGCCTCTTCAGGGCTGATCTGCAGAATGTCCGGCGCGTAGAGGTACAGCAGGCCAAAGGTGCGGTCGCGGTTGCGATCACGGTCCTGCAAAGGCAGGCAGATCACACCGTGGAAGCCGTGGTCCAGCATGCGCTCGGTCCAGTCGGCAAAGTCGCCTTCGGTGCGGATGTCCTGCACGATCACGGGCTTGCCCGAACGCACCGCCATGCCCGCCGGCCCCCGGCCGTAGGGGTCATCGGCCGACCAGGAAAGCTGCAGGTTTTCGAGGTAGTTCTGGTTGTAGCCCGCGTGGGCTACAGGCTGGATGGACTTGCGTTCGTCGTCCAGCGCAAACCCCACCCAGCCCATGCGGTAGCCGCCAATGTCCACGGCAATCTGGCAGATGGCCTGCAGCAGCGCGGTTTCGGAGGTGGCGCGCACCAGGGTTTCGTTGCAGGCGCTCAGAAGGCGCTGCGCACGGCCCATGCGGGCCAGTTCGCGCTCGGTGCGCAGGCGTTCGGTCACGTCGGTGGCCAGCACCTGGCGTGCCGGGCGGCCATTGAAGCTGATGCTGCCAGCCGTGATCTCCACATCCATGAAGCTGCCGTCCTTCTTGACGTGGCGGCTGATCACTGGCTTGTTGCGCTGGTCGATCGCAATCGCATGCAGGGCCTCCCGGATGGTTGCGTGCCGCTCGGCGGGCCACAGGTCGGTCATGTCCATGGCCAGCAGCTCGGCCTCGGAGTAGCCGTAGTGGGTTTCCATCGACTGGTTCACAGCCTGCAGGCGCAGCGTTTCCTTGTCGTACACCCACATGGGATGGGGATGCTCGTTGAACAGCATGCGGTACTGCTGCTCCGACGCCTTGAGCTGCCCGGCCACATGCCGCAGCTGCACCATGGCCCCCAGGGATTCGGTAAGGATCTCCAGGTGCGCCACGTCGCGCCGCGAGAACGCATTGGGCTTGTCAGACGTCACCTTGAGCGAGCCCACCACCCCCTGCGCAGTGCGCAGCGGCACCGCCATCACGGAGCGCACGCCATGGCGATGGGGCAGCGAAGCCATGTCCCAGCCCTCGGCCTCGGTGTCGTTGCACACCACGGTGCGCCCTTCGCGCAGTGCGGGCCAGAGCAGGCTCTGGTCCACGGCCAGCAGGTGCCCCACGGGCCGCACATGGTCGCCTGCCGAGGCCTGCGCCACCAGCTGGTGGCCCTGCAACAGCTCCACCAGCGCGCCCCGGGCCAGCGTCTGGCGCAGCACCGTGTCGGCCACCAGTTGCAGCACGTCGGGCAGGGGCATGTCCAGCGACGAGATGCGCTGCTGCACATGCAGCAGCTCGGCGTGGTTCTGCGCATCACGCTGCGCGTCGAGCTCGGTCAGCTTCTGTACGCTGATGTCGGTCATGCCGCCCACCATGCGCACGGCCTTGCCGGAGGAGTCGCGGATCAGGAAGCCCCGGTCCAGCACCCAGGCATACGTGCCGTCCTTCCGAAGAAAGCGGTACTCGGCCGACCAGTGGTTGTCGGTGCCATCAATGGCTGCGTGGATGCTGTGGAGGATTTCCTGGCTGTCGTCGGGGTGCAGCCGCAGGGTCCAGGAAGTGCTGTCGGGGGGCAGCTCGTCCAGCGGTACGCCGAACAGGTTCTGCATGCCCTCGTTCCACCACATGGCATCCGTGTGCAGGTTCCAGTCCCACACGGCATCGGCCGTGGCACGCGAGACCAGGTGAAAGCGTTCTTCGCTTTCGCGGCGTGCCTGCCGCGCCTGGTGCTGGACCGAGATGTCCTGGAAGGCGCCCTGGATGCGGATGATCTGGCCATGGGCATCACGCGCCGCCTGTCCTGCTGTGCGCACCCAGAATCGCCCGCCACCAGGCATGGCCACCTCAGCCTCGACGTCGAAGGGGGTGCCATGGTGCATGCATTCATCAAAGGCCTTTTGCAGGTGCACCCGGTAGGGCGGGGTGTACAGCTGCAGCACCTGGGCCAGGCTGCCTACGCGGTGGGTGAGCCCGTAGGCGGCAGCGATCTCCTGTGACCAGGTCAGTTGGAGGCTGGGGAGCTCTACCGTCCATCCCCCGATGCGCGCAATCTGTCCTGCCACACGCAGCGCATCGCTCTGGGCCAGCATCTCCGCATGCATCTGGTCGCGCTCTTGCACCAGCTGGGCCAGCAGGCGCTTCTGGCGGCGCAGTTCCAGCTGCACCATGGCCTGGCCTGCCAGGATCTTCAGACCGTCGAGCTGCTCGTCCCCCAGCGTGCGGGGCACGGTGTCCAGCACCGCCAGCGTTCCCAGTGCAAAGCCCTCCGGCGTAACAAGGGGCACGCAGGCGTAAAAACGAACACGGGGTTCGCCCACCACCAGCGGATTGCCCGCAAATGCGGGGTGCTGGCGGGCGTCCGGCACCACCACGGCATCGCGGTTGCCATCCAGCGCATGGACGCAAAAGGCAATGGCACGGTCGGTCTGCGCGAAAGGCACGCCCACAGCTGCCTTGAACCACTGGCGCTCGCTGTCTACAAAGTTGACCACGGCCATGGGGCAGCCGCAGACGCGCGCGGCCAGTGTGGCCAACTGGTCAAACGCGTCTTCCGGGGGGGTATCCAGGATGGCGTAGGACTGCAGTGCGTGGAGCCGCGCGGCCTCTTGGGGTGCGTGCGCAGGCGGCATGGTGGTTACGCTGGGGCCAGGCCCAGGGGCACGCATCCGACCTCCAGGCGCCTTGCTGCCTGGGGAGGGTTGTAGGAGGGCCGGAGTTGCGTCAACAAGGAAGTGGAGCGGTAAGGCGGCACATGCCGGACGGCCCAGCCGCTGCAGGAAGTCGCAAACGCCGGGGCCACAACTTGTAATAAAGCAGCAATGCTACACCGCACAGCCCCATGTTGACGCACCGCAGCATGCGGGTTTGCCCCAAAGGGGAAACCGGCCCAGCGACCACGGGCAGCGCGGAAACAGTCGCCAAGGCAACCTTCGCGCAGCATCAGGCTTGCTAGCCTGTGTGCCATGCAGATCTCCGAACTTGCCCGCCAGGCCTCTGTGTCCGTCCACGCCCTGCGCCACTATGAACGGCTGGGGCTGATTCGCCCGCACCGCCGGGCCAACGGATACCGGGACTATCCCGCCAGCATCAAGCGCGAGGTGGTGTTCATCGCCATGTCCCGCCAGCTGGGCTTTGCGCTGCCGCAGATTGCCCGGCGGCTTGACGACTACCGCGCCGGTACGCTGGGTATCGACGACATGGTGCTGGCCCTGCAGGAACGCGTGGCCATGCTGGAGCAGCAGATCGGCCAGTTGCAGGCCCAAAAGCAGGTGGTGCTCGACCACCAGGCGTGGCTGCAGGCGCAACAGACACGCAAGCGAGAGACCCCCCGCGCCTGGCCGCGCGTGCGGCCCAGCACATCCACCAAGTCCCCCTCCCAAACCCCAACCTCCAGGAAAACGCCATGACTTTGTCTTCGCCATCCCCTTTGCCCACGGCCTCCATCGCCGCATTGCAGGCCTTTGTGCTGGCCATGCCCATGGCCCGCACGCTCGGGCTGCGCTTCGTCCACGCCGAACCGGGCCGGGTCGAGATGGAGATTCCGGTGAGTGAGGCCTTCAGTTTTCGCCCCGGCCAGTTGCAGGCCACGGCTGTGTTTGCCGTGGCCGACTTTGCGGCGGTGGCGGCAGCGGGCAGCGTGTTGCCGCCAGGGTGGACCAATGCCACGGTGGACGCGACCGTGAAACTCGTGGCGCCTGCCCGGGGCGTTTGCCTGCGCGCGCGCGGGCGTGTGGTGGATGCGGGGCGGTTACTCACCGTCTGCGCGTCCGACGTTTTTGCGGTGGACGGGAACGGCCAGGAAACCCTGTGCGCCACGCTTCTGGCCACGGCGCGCAATATCGATCCCGCCGCTGCGCGGTAGGTGGCGGGCCGTCCCGTTCTGCGGTGGGATTACGCCCGCGAGCGCCGCGCCCGCACGGCTGCCGCCAACCCTTCAAGCACCGGAACGGTCTGCGCCAGGCTGATGCAGGCGTCAGTCACCGACACACCGTGTTGCAGCGGCTGGCCGGGCACGATGTCCTGTCGGCCTTCGTTCAGATGGCTTTCGATCATCAGACCAGTGATGCGCGCATCACCGGCTGCAATCTGCTCGGCCACTTCTGCCGCCACCGTGATCTGACGCTGGTGCTGCTTGCTGCTGTTGGCATGGCTCACGTCGATCATCACCTGCTCGCGCAGGCCCGCTGCCTTGAGCATGGCGCAGGCAGCATCCACATCGGCAGCGCTGTAGTTAGGCTGCTTGCCGCCGCGCAGGATCACATGGCAGTCCTGGTTGCCGCGCGTCTCAAAAATGGCGGCCTGGCCCATCTTGGTCATGCCCATGAACGCGTGCGATGCCTGCGCGGCCTGGATGGCGTCGCTGGCCACCTTCACGCCGCCATCCGTGCCGTTCTTGAAACCCACGGGGCACGACAGGCCACTGGCCAGCTGGCGGTGGCTCTGGCTCTCGGTGGTGCGCGCGCCTATCGCGCCCCAGCTCACCAGGTCGCTGATGAACTGGGGCGAGAGCAGGTCCAGAAATTCGGTGCCCACCGGCAGGCCCGTGGCCAGCACATCGAGCAGCAGCTGGCGCGCCAGCTCCAGCCCTTCGTTGATGGCAAAACTTCCATCCAGGTGCGGATCGTTGATGTAGCCCTTCCAGCCCACCGTGGTGCGCGGCTTTTCAAAGTACACGCGCATGACGACGAGCAGATCGGCCTGCAGCGCATCCGCCTGTTGCTTGAGCTGGCGCGCGTAGTCCATGGCCTGGTCGTGGTCGTGGATGGAGCAGGGCCCCACCACCACGATGAGCCGGTCGTCCTGCCCGTGCAGGACGCGTGAGATGGCGGCGCGGCTCGATTCGACCAGCGCCTGCGCCGCATCGGGTGCGGGCAGCCACTCCTGCAGCAACGCAGGCGTAATCAGCGGGCGCACGGCCTTGATGCGCGTGTCATCAATGCGTGTGGTGTCGTGGGTGGAAATGGGGTTGGCGGAGCGGTGTGCGTGGGTCATGGTGGCCCCGATTGTCGCGGAGCCGCCGTTGCCTACTGGTCAAGGAGGTGGTCACACGGCTCGGAACTGGCGCGGCCCAGGCCAGTGACGCAGAGCAAGGGCCGCCCCGCAGCGAGTGCGTCGTCCCCCTCAGGGGGAAGGCGCCGAAGTCGACTCAGGGGGAGCCTCTACGGCCTGCGGAACGCCGCATTCTGCCGCGCCCAATGGCGCGACTGCAAATGGTCGAGCCGCACCGTTCCGCCCGTGGAGGGCGCGTGCACAAAACGCCCTTCCCCCACATAAATACCTGCATGATTGGGCTGGCGGCCGGTGCCAAATACCACCAGGTCTCCGGCGCGCAACTCGCCACCGTCGATTCTGTATCCCCAGTTGTTGAGCTGCGCCACCGTGCGCGGCGGCGGTGTGCCGACCTGGTTGCGGTACACGTAACCAATCAGCCCGCTGCAGTCGAAACCCGAGTCGGGCGTGTTGCCGCCGTAACGGTACGGCGTGCCCACCAAGCCCAGTGCGTGGATGGCGATGTCGTGTGCCTGCTCGGCGGTCAGGGGCGGCGTGGTGCGGATCGGGGCGGACGAAGAAGAAGAAGACGTCGAAGGCGGCCGTGAGGTGCCACAGCCGCCCAGGGCCAGCAGGGCGGCTGTGCAGGCGGCAAAGGCCAGGCTGTGAAAAACGCGCATGGGCCGAAGGGTAACGGATGGAGCCCGGCGCATGCGCTGACCCCGTTCCTGCCTTGGGGATATTGGTCAAAAATGCCACCAGCGCTTGTGCATCAAGCGTTGGCAGCTATCTTTTTTACAACACTTGGGAGCTCACGCCGTCGCAGTGATTTCGGCCGTCTGGCGCCGCAGCAGCAACCGGTTGGCCACGCTCACGATGGCCTGTACCGACGCCGTGACGATGTTGTGGCTAGCGCCCGCGCCAAAGGTGGAGCCCGCCACGCCGTCCATGGCCGCTTCCACAATCGCCAGCGCCTGGGCGTTGGCGCCCGTGCCGGTGGCGCGCTCTTCATAGTGGTCCACGCGCAGCGGCAGGCCGAGGGCATCCACCGTGGCGGCAATCGGCCCGTTGCCCTGGCCGCGCAAATGCTGGCGCGTGCCGTCGATGGTCACGTCCAGCTCGATGCCCTGCCCGTCTTCATCGAGCTTGTGGCTGTGGCAGGTGATGGCGGCGTGCGCAGGCGCTTTCAGGTATGTGGTCTGGAACAAGTCCCACAGCGCCTCGCCGCTCATTTCGCCCTCGCTCGCGTCCGTCTGCCGTTGCACTACCGCGCTGAATTCGACCTGCATGCGGCGCGGCATCACCACGCCGTGTTCGCGTTCGAGCAGGAAAGCAATGCCGCCCTTGCCCGATTGGCTGTTCACGCGGATCACGCTGTCGTACGTGCGGCCGAGGTCCGCCGGGTCGATGGGCAGATACGGCACTTCCCACAAGGCGTTCGGGTCCTGCGCGGCAAAGCCCTTTTTGATCGCATCCTGGTGCGAGCCCGAGAATGCGGTGAACACCAGGTCGCCCGCGTAGGGGTGGCGCGGGTGCACGGGCAGCGAGGTGCATTCCTCGGCAATGCGCGCGACCGAGGTGATGTCCGAGAAGTCGAGGTTCGGGTGCACGCCCTGCGTGTACATGTTGAGCGCCAGCGTCACGATGTCCACATTGCCGCAGCGCTCGCCGTTGCCGAAGAGGCAGCCTTCCACGCGGTCGGCGCCGGCCATCATCGCAAGTTCTGCCGCCGCCACGCCCGTGCCCCGGTCATTGTGCGGGTGCACCGAGAGCGTGATGTGCTCGCGCGGGCTGAGGTGCCGGTCCATCCACTCGATCTGGTCGGCAAACACGTTGGGCGTGGCGTTCTCCACTGTGGTGGGCAGGTTGATGATGATGGGACGGCCGGGGCCCGCGTTCCATGCGGCAATCGCGGTCTGGCAGGCCTTGAGGGAAACGCTGAGTTCGGTGGCGCTGAAGGTCTCGGGTGAATACTGCAAGGTCCACTGCGTTTCGGGCTGTGCATCGGTAAGCTGCTTGAGGTAGCCCACGTGGTGCGCGATGAGCTGCATCACCTGCGTCACGTTCATGCCGAACACGATGCGCCGCCATGCGGGGGCCGTGGCGTTGTAGAGGTGCACGATGGCGCGGGGCGCGCCTTTCACGGCCTCCACGGTGCGCGCAATGAGGTCCTCGCGCGACTGGGTCATGACCATGATGGTCACGTCATCGGGGATGAGGTTCTCGTCGATGAGGCGGCGCACAAAGTCGAAGTCCGTCTGCGATGCGGCCGGAAAACCGACCTCGATCTCCTTGAAGCCGATGCGCACCAGCTCTTCAAAGAGCTTCATCTTGCGCTCGCCGTTCATGGGCTCGAACAAGGCCTGGTTGCCGTCGCGCAAATCGGTGGACAGCCACACGGGCGCGTGGGTGATGCTGCGAGTGGGCCACTGGCGATCGGTCAACGCGACCGGGGCAATGGGCTGGTACTTGGTGGCGGGTTTGGAAATCATGACAAAGGCTCCACGAACGGTGTGTGCGGTGTGAAAGACACGGTGCACAGGTCAAACGAATCTAGAAACGAATGACATCCCCTGCAGCCCTTTGCGTGTGCAAAGGCTGGTTCGCGGGCCGGGGTCAGGGGGAGATCAGGTGTTGCGCTGAGCGGATCAGGCAACGGTGGCGAACGCAGGCAGACCCCGGCCAGGCACTAGGCCTTGCGATAGGGTGGATAGGAGCATGCTGCGTTGCATAGGGGGCAAAGATAGCACAGGCTTGCTGCGGTGCGCAATTATTTTGATGAAAATTGCCGCTAGCGCTTGATGGATAAGCGCTGGTAGCTATCAAAATAATAGTGAATACTGCTGATAGGATGGCGCCTTTCGCTGCGTGCCCTACCCATCTGTTTCGTCAGGAGATCTTTTCATGGCCTACATGCTGCTCATCATGGAACCCCACGGCCAACGGGCCGAGCGGGGGCTGGCGGGGGGCCAGGAGGCCTATGCCCGCATGCTGCGTTTTGGCGAAGGCCTGCAGGCCCGGGGCCTGCTGCGTGCCTCCGAATCGCTGGCCTCCACCGAGCAGGCCGTGCGCCTGCAGGTGCGCGAAGGCCAGGCCCGCATGGTCGATGGACCCTTTGCCGAGACGAAAGAAATGGTGGGTGGCTTTTACCTGCTCGACTGCGCCACGCGCGAGGAGGCTGTGGCGATTGCCCGCGAATGCCCGGCCGCCGAATGGGCCACTGTCGAGGTGCGCGAAGTGGCGCCGTGTTACCACGGGGCTTTGTGATCCGGGGCGCTGACGCTTTTCACACTCCCCGGCGCGCAGTGCCTTCCTGCAGCTGTGCCTGAAATTCCCCCACCGGCATGGGCCGCGCAAACAGGTAGCCCTGCAGCACATCGCAGCCCTGGCGCACCAGGTAGTCGGCCTGCTCGGGCGTTTCCACCCCTTCGGCTGTGATCTGCAGCCCCAGGCCGTGGGCCAGCGCCACGATGGCGGTGACGATGGTGCGGCTGTGTTCCTGGCCGGGCAGGTCCTTGACAAAGCTGCGGTCGATCTTGAGGCGCCGCATCGGCAACTGCCGCAGGTAGGCCAGGGAGGAGTAGCCGGTGCCAAAGTCGTCAATGGCCAGGTGGATGCCCAGCTGGCTCAGGCGGTGCAGGGTGTGCGCACCGGCCTCCATGTTGTCCATCAGCACGGTTTCGGTGAGTTCGATTTCGAGCAGGTGGGCGGGCAGGCCCTCTTCGCGCAGGATGTCCATCACGCGCTCCAGAAACTGCGGGTCGCCCAACTGCCGTGCCGAGATGTTGACCGACACCCGGAGCGGCCCGCCCGCCTGCCACCGGGCGGCATCGCGGCAGGCCGTGCGCATCACCCAGTAGCCCAGCGGCACGATGAGGCCGCAGTCCTCGGCCACCATCACGGCCTCCAGCGGCGAAACGTTGCCCAGCTCCGCATGCGACCAGCGCAGCAGCGCCTCGGCGCCCACCAGCGCGCGGTCGGTGGCGGCAAAAAGCGGCTGGTAGTGCAGCGCGAGGCCCTCGCCCTGCTGGAGCGCGGCGCGCAGTGCATGCTCGATGGCCTGGCGCCGGACCACCGCCTGGTTCATCGACGCGTCAAACCGCACACAGCGGTTCTTGCCCATTTCCTTGGCGCGGTACATGGCCGTATCGGCATTGCTGACCAGGCCGTCCATGTCGGCCGCATCACCCGGAAAGGTGGCGATGCCCGCGCTGCAGGTCATGGTCATCTGCTGGCCGACTTCGGTGAACGAATGGTGGAAGGTGCCAACAATCCGCTGGCCATAGGTGTTGAGCGCTGCGTCGTCCATGTCCAGCGGCAGGATCACGGCGAACTCGTCGCCCCCCAGGCGCGAGATCGCATCGGCGCTGCGCACCACGGATTGCAGGCGCCGCGCCACCTGGCGCAGCAAACCATCTCCGGCCGCATGCCCGAAGGTGTCGTTGAGCGTCTTGAAATTGTCGAGATCGATGTACACCAGGGCCACGCGGGTGCCTTGGTCCCGGGCGGCTTCGATCGCTGCGGCCAAGCGTTCATTGAAGGCGTGCCGGTTGCCCGTGCCCGTGACGGCATCGGTATGGGCGAGCGCGTGCAGCCGGTTCTCGGCGTTGCGCACGGCCGCCTGGCTGCGCAGCACCATGGCGGCGGCCATGGCCATCACACACCCGGCAATCAGCAACGCGCTGACAAAACGAATGGCCAGGCGCGAGTACACCGCACGCATGGACTTGCGAAAGTACAGGGTTCCCTCTGCCACGCCCGCCGTTTCAACCGGCCGGGCAATCTCCAGCACGCTCACCCCCGCACGCTCGGTCAACCCGCCCATGCCAGCGGCCGCCAGCGTGGCGGGGAAGCTGTCGCCTGGCCCGCGTGTGTAGTGCGCCAGCAGCAGGCCCTGCGCGTCGTACACCCCGGCGCCCAGCACCATGGGCGACGACTTCAGCGCCGCGAGCATCTCGTTGGCCGTGCGCGCATCTCGGAACATGACAGCGGCCGCAATGTTGTCCGCGACGATGGCGGCCTCCACGCGGCTGTCCTGCAGCATGGACTGGCGCGTGCTCCAGTAGTCCAACCCCGTGAGTGCCAGCACCACCGTCAAAAGCGCCAGGCCCGCCGCCAGGATGCCCGTTACCACCAGCCTGGACGACAGCAGCACGGGCGGCAGCGGTGGCGCCGGGATGGCAATCTGGGGTTCGGGGGCCTGGGTTCTCATCGGTACACCTTCGCCAGCCGCAGCAGTCGGGAGCTGATCGTGAGACCCGCCTTGGCGGCGGCGTCGGGGCTGATGCCGAACACGATACGCCCTTCCTGCTGGGTGAGAGCGATGACGATCTCCGGGTTGACGAAGGTCAGCTCATCCGAGACCGTCAGCACGCCATGGCCCTGAGACAGGGTTCGAAGCGCTCGCAATGCCTGCTCCACGTCTGCGTTTTGCAGGATGAGCACCCTGCAGTCGCGCAGGCTGGCCATCTCCAGCAGCCTGATCCGCACGGTACGGCCTTTGGCGGCCTGTTTGCCTTCCAGGGCGGTCAGGGGGCGCTTGAGTGGACTGAAGGGCGAGACGCAGACGGTCAGTTCGCTGCCCATGGCGCTGTCGTTGTCAGGCCATTCGATGAACTGGATGAAGTTGAAGATATAGGCGGCCTTGAGGTCGGGTTCTTCCACGGGGTTGGTGGCATGCGCCAGGCCGACCAACCCGCCCAGCAAACACAGGCCGAACCACAGTATCTTGCCCAGGTGGATGGCGTTGTACATGGCTCAGAACGCGTAGGTGAGCTTGAGCCGGTAGGTCCGTCCATCCTGCCGGATCGATTCTTCGCGGATCTCGTACGAGGCGGGATCTGCATGCCGGTGGTTGAACAGGTTGTAGACGCCCATCGACACGTCCACATCCGCGAAGCGTTGTGTGTAGACGAGGTTGGTGACGATGGTCCCCGGCAGGCGTGCACCCGAACGGGTTGCGCGCGCGCCCACGCCGATGGCCTCCACGGCATATTGGCCCGGCCTGCCAGCGCCTTGCGTTCCCCACGCGCCCAGCGCCAGGGTGTCCGACCACTGGACCTTGAGCAAGTGCCGGGGAGAGTTCGTCAGCGGCTGGGGGGTGCTGGTGTTGCGTGCCTTTTGCCAGCCATAGGCCACACGCAGGCGCGAGCCGCCTTGCCAGCGCTGTTCCACCTCGGCTTCCAGCCCGTGAACGCGCACGCTGCCGGTGTTGCCGAAGGTCAGTCTTTCCGCTGCGTTCGCATCGCCCAGCGCGATCAGGTCGGTCACCTGCGACCGGAACGCCGTCAGCAGCATGCGGGTGGCGCCGGTGGGGGCATGTTCGAGGGCCAGCTCTGTGGTGCGCACCTTTTCCGACCGAAGCCCCTCCGAGCTGACGATGCCGCCGGGCAGGTCCACGCGGTAGTCGCGTTCGTAGGCATTGGGGGGCCGGTAGGCCGTGCCGTGCAGCAGCTTGAGGGCGGTGGAGGGGTTCCACCAATACACCAGGCCCAGCCGGGGATGGAAGCTGCCCGCACTGCCGGACTGCTTGCCCCAGCGCAGCCCGGTGTGCAGCGTGAGTGTGGGCGCCAGCGCAAATTCATCCTGCATGTAGATGCCCAGCGCATCGCCCGAGCGGCGGGTGTCCAGGTACTGGGCGGGTGGGTCCAGATCGACGTTGAGCTGCTGGATGCGGGTGTCGCGCCGGTAGTCGATGCCCCAGGCGAGCTTGTGGCGTGCAAACGCCGTGCTGACCCACTGCCAGTCGGTGCCCCACCACTGACCGGTGCCGACGTCGCGGTTGACCGTGAGGGGTGGGTAGTCGTACACATAGTCGCCCACGAAGCGGTAGCGCCCGGCGTGTACGCGGCCGGTGAGCGCCAGTGAGGACGAAATCTGGTGCGTGGTTTCGGCCGCCAGGCGGGTGGTGGTGTCGATGTAGCGCGAGCGTGGGTCGTTGAAGGCCTGCGAGAACGAAGCCGTGGGCGTGCCCTTGGTGCGCTCGCCATGGGCCAGGGTGAGCGTGAGCCCCTCCCGCTGCATGCGGGCAAACAGCTGCGTGTTGCGGTCGAAATCCAGGCGGTGCGCCACACCATGGTGGGTCTCGGGCGCGTCGAACGCCGAAAAGTACTGATCTGCCCCCCGGCTGCTGGAGCGCGTCACCGCGATGAGCCAGTCACTGCCCAGGGCATCCACCGTGCCCAGCGAGAAGCGTGCCTTGGCGCTGCCTTGGCTGCCCGCCTCCACGCTGATCTGCGGCCCGGCCAGCTGGCGGCCGTTGCGCGTGATGACATTGACCACGCCAAAGAACGCATTGGCGCCATACACCGCAGAGCCCGGCCCGGGAACGAACTCCACGCGGTCCACCAGGTCCAGGTCGAGCGGGAAATCCGTGCCGATGGCGGCCTGGTCGTAGAGGTTGTCGTTAAAGCGCACGCCGTTGACCAGCAGCAGCACCCGGGTGTTGTAGTCGCCCGGTGTGGCAAAGCCGCGTGTGCCAAGGTAGTGGTAAGAGCGGTCGTACGAGACATACAGCCCGCGCATGCTGCCCAGCACTTCCGCCAGCGTGCGATAGCCAAAAAGCCGGATGTCGTCTGCGGTCACCACGCTCACCACGGCGGGCGCTTCCAGGGCGGTTTGCGCATACCGGCTGGCCGTCCGGACCTCCATCTGCATGAGCTGTTCCAGCGGCAGCTGGGCAATGTCCGCCTGCGCGGCAGCGTGGGATGCAAAGCCACACAGCAGCGCCAGCACCAGCTGCTGTGTCCGCTGGTTTGTATTGGGTTCCGATCCTCTTTGCATGGGTGGTGCACCCGCTGTGGTGAAGGCCCGCGCATGCAGGCCAAGGCGTTCTCGAGGTTCGTGAATCAGTGGGGCGAAAGGTTTACAAAGTGTATCCATCGCCGGGACCGAACAGTCCCTCCGGGGATCGGTGATGACCCCTAGAAAACTGTAAAAAGTGCAGCGGCCGCCCCGTGAACCCCCGCCGGAGCTCACTCGACGGGCGTGATGCCCTCACGTGCCGCATAGGCCAGCCCCAAGCGGCGATACAGGCGGCGCCAGCCGAACACGTACACCACCACCAGGGTGGCTGCAAGCGCCAACCAGGGGCTCCAGGGGCTGGACGCTACAAAACGCCACGCCCAGTACAGCTCCGCAAATCCCATCAGTGCGAAGGTCCCCAGCCCGATCCAGGGGCCCTCGGCCCGCCAGGCCGCGACCGAGACGAATGCATGGCCCACCAAGGCTGCGAGGCCCAGCAGCAGGTGGGCCACCAGCGCCAGCACTGGCCGCTGCTCGAACCACCCCGCCATCCCCCGGAGGGTGGGGGGCGTGTCTGACTTGGCGGTCAGTGCTGCCTGCATCACAAACGCTGCCAAAAATCCCTTGTGCTGGAGCCTGCGTGCCGTGGTGTCCTGGCCTCGCAGGGCCGAGCCCACCACGCGGCGCGACAACCAGTCGCCCAGGTCGCCACCCGCGCGTGGCGGGTCTTCTTCCTGTGCATCCGGGGGTAGCTGGGCCATCGCTTCGCGCGCCTGTGCACGCAGGGATTCAGGCACGTGTTCCAGCGCACTGGGGCTGCGGCGCAGCGCGTGCGCACAGACAGCGACGGTGCGCAAGGTCTCGGGCACCTGTTCCAGGCGCCAGCCACCGTCCTGCACGTGGGCGATGCAGGCGTCCTCGCTGAGCATCCCGGCCGGTATTTGCGCAAAGCTTTTCACACCCTGCCGCAGTGCGGTGGCGTAGCGTGCGGGTGTCATGAGCCGCCTGGGCACAAAGCGCACGGTGTCTTCATCGGTGGCCAGCGCGGCGTCCACCATGGCGTGGGTGATGTGTTCACGCGGCACATCGGCCAGCGTACGTGGGTGCGACTGCAGCTGTGCCACCAGCGTGGTCTCGTCGGCGGCTTGGGCCTGGGGTGCTGGCTGTGCAGAACGCGCACGTTGCGCCAGCTGCAGCGCATCCACGCTGGGCGCTGCCATCAGCCACAGCTCCCACCATGCGTCGCCATCGCCGGAATCCGCGTGTTGGTACAGCGTGAGCCACTGCTCGCGCGATTCGCGCAGCACTCCGCCATCACCGGGCAGGGGTCTGGCCAGCGGCGAGGCCCAGGCCTGGGTGTGGTCGCCGCTGCGGTGCCAGGGGGCGGCGTGTTCGGGGTCCGGGTCGGCCGGGCCAAAGCGGGCTGACAGGCGCTGCACCATGGCCTCGCGGGCTTCGTTCACCGCGCGGTGGAGGTCGGCACACAGGAATTCATACGGGCCGTTGTGCGACTCGCTCAGGTAGGCGCGCATGACCCGGCGCACGACCACGGTGCGGTCGGCCTGCACCTGGTCTGGGTCGTCCGCATCTTCCTCGTCGTCGGTGCCGTCATCGTCCTTTTCCGTGCCCGCGCGGTCAGCTTGCAGCATGTCGCCCGCAGCCAGTTGGTGCAGGCGTGTCTCGGCCTGGGCCAGCAGGCGGCTGGCCAGGGGCACGATGCCGTCGAGCGTGTCCAGGCCTTCCAGGTGGTCGGTCAGGGGGGCATGGAAAAAGGGCCGGGGCGGCCAGCAGTTCTCGCGCACGCCGCTGCGCCACAGGGGCGCACCTTCGGCGCCGAGCAAGGCCACCTGCTGGCCGTCATAGTGCGCGCGCCAGATCACAACCCCTTCGCCGTCGATGTACGCCAGCTGACCATCGCGGGTGAGGAACGGCACCAGCGGGGTATCGGGCGTGTTGCCCACTAGCCAGCCATCGCCGTTGGTCAGCGGCTCCAGCAGATGCGCCGGTGCCGGCACGAAACGGCCATCGGGATGCAACAGGCCCCAGGTGGCGCAGGCCGACGGACCTTGCGCGGCGGTGCGCACCACGGCAAAGCCGCTCTCGGCAGAAAAGTCCGAGCCATAGCTCAGGCGCGGGCCGGGCAAGGGCTTGCCTTCGGCCGTGAGAAAACCCGTGCCGTCGTAGCTGTTGGCCACCACGCCGCAGACCATGCGCCGAGACAGGTGGCGGCCACCCTTGACCACCACCTTGCCCCGGGCGTCGAGATAGCCGTGGCCGTTGTCCCAGGCGTTGGGTTCGTCAAAGTAGGCCAGGCCATCGCTGTTGAAGGCGTCGATGCTGGGGTAATGCGGCTTCAGCACCCAATCGCCCCGGGCATTGATCAGCCCGTAGCGTTCTCCATCGAGCGATGCGGCCGTGGTGGGGGACTCGCCAAACGGCTTGGCATCGCGAAAGCGGGGTTCAATCACCCAGCGGCCCGCGCGGTCCACAAAGCCCTGGGTGCGCTGGTTGCTATCCTTTTTCCACAGCGTGGCGCGGGCCAGGCCGTTCGCGCCGAACAGGCCCAGTTCATGAAAAACTTCGTCGCTGGTGGGCTGGCCCTCGCGGTTGATGGGGCGCCATGCATCCTGGCCCACCTGCACGGCACTCACCCCGTTGCGGAATGGGTGAGCGTTGTCGAAGGTCGGGGGGATGACCACCGCACCCGCCAGGTCCACAAAGCCCCAGCGGCCCCTGTCGCAAAAGCGCGCCAGTCCGTCTTCTGAAAAGTTGCGTGCGTTCTGCAGCGCGGGCGGCACGCGCCAGCAGCCTTCACCATCGATATAGCCCCACAGCGAGTTGTCGGCCTGGGCAGCGCTGACCCAGCCGCCGCGCCCGTCGGCGTTGAAGCGCAATACCGCCTTCAAGCCTTCTGGTGGCACCACGGCCCGCCCGGGGTGGACGATGACCAAGGCCGGGGTCTGGCAGCTGGGTTCCAGCGGAATGCTGGCCAGCCAGGGAGGGGCCGGTTCGGTGGTGATGTCGCTGTCTTCGTTCATTGTGCTCGGGGGCTCTCCGCGCGGCATCCTACCGAGGGTGTCTGGCCGGGCGCGTAACCATTTGCACGCCTTGGCAAATGCCCCACACCTTGGGCTGCACCTGACACCTTGGCGACTTTTTTCTACGTAGTTACCCTGATTTTTTGAACCATCCTGTCGATCTGCCCGGCCTTCGTTCGTCGTGCAGGTGAAGGTCCACCAACGGGCCCTCAACCCATCACTTTCAGGAGAACCCCATGCGATTCATGATCATCGTCAAAGCCACCGCCGAATCCGAACAAGGCTGCATGCCCAGCGCCGCCCTGATGGCCGAGATGGCCCGCTACCACGAAGAACTGGCCCATGCGGGCGTGCTGCTGGACGGCAGCGGCCTCAAGCCCAGCGCGCAGGGCTGGCGTGTGCGCTACACCGCCAGCGGCCGCACCGTGACCGACGGGCCGTTCACCGAAACCAAGGAACTCATCGCCGGCTACACCCTGATCCAGGTGCGCAGCAAGGGCGAGGCGCTGGAATGGACGCGCCGCTTTCCCAATCCGCGGGGTGAGGGGCTCGATGCCGAGATCGAAGTGCGCCAGCTCTTTGAGATGGAGGACTTTGCCGGCGTCGCAGGCGTGGAGAAATTCCATGACCTCGAAGCGATGCGCGGCTGAAACCAACCGGGAGGACCCTCTACCATGATCAAGAGCATTGCCCTTGTGCTGCTGGCGGCGCTGGGACTTTTCCTGGCGTTTGCTGCCACCCGCCCCGACACCTTCCGCGTGGAGCGCAGCCGCGTCATCTCCGCCCCGCCCGAGCGGGTGTACAGCCTCATCCACGACCTGCGCCAGTTCAACACCTGGAACCCGTACGAACGCAAGGACCCCGCCGCCAAGGGCGAGTACAGCGCCAACACCATCGGCCCTGGCGCGCGCTATGCGTGGCAGGGCGACAAGGTGGGCACCGGCAGTATGGAGATCGTCGATGCCACGGCCCCGGCGCGCGTGGCGATGAAGCTCGACTTTGTGGCCCCGTTCGAAGCCCACAACCAGGTCGAGTTCACGCTGCAGCCCGAGGGGGAAGGCACCACACGCTCCACCCGCGTCACCTGGGCCATGCACGGCCCCGTGCCCTACCTGGCCAAGATCGCGCACCTGGTTTTCAACGTGGACCGCATGGTGGGCCAGGACTTTGAAGACGGCCTGGTCAACCTGCAGGCTGTGGCGCAAAAGCCTGCCGGCTGAGCCCCATCCCCTGTTGCGCTTTGCAAAACCTTTCGTTTCGCTTTACCTTCCTTACTCCTCAGGAGCACCTCATGCACCAACAAATCTTCGTGAACCTGCCCATCGAGAACATGGCCCGCTCGCAGGCGTTCTTCCGCGCACTGGGCTATGACTTCAACCCCCAGTTCACCAACGACCAGGGCGCCTGCCTGGTGGTGGGCGAAAACCTCTTCGTGATGCTGCTGGTCAAGGACTTCTACCAGACCTTCACCAGCAAGACGATTGCCGATGCACGCACTACCTCCGAGGTGCTGGTGTGCTTCTCTTGCCAAAGCCGTGCAGAAGTCGATGCGCTGGTGGACAAGGCCGTGGCTGCGGGCGGCACCACCCCCCGCCCCGCGCAGGACCTGGGCTTCATGTACTCGCGCAGCTTTGACGACCTGGATGGGCACACCTGGGAGTTTGTGCACATGGTGGACGCCAGCAAGGCGCTGGGATGAGAACGTGTGAATGAATGCGCCGGATTCATTCACACCTTTTGATCGCGTGAAACCCTCTACCCTTCCCGACCGCGATGCCCTGCACCGCACCATCGACTCGGTGTGGCGTATCGAGGCCGCGCGCATCATCGCCAGCGTGGCGCGCATGACACGCGACGTGGGCCGGGCCGAGGAACTGGCGCAGGACGCGCTGGTGGCCGCGCTGGAGCACTGGCCTACCACCGGCCTGCCCGCCAATCCGGCGGCGTGGCTGATGACCACGGCCAAGCGCCGCGCCATCGACCACCTGCGCCAGCAGGCGCTGCACACGCGCGAGAACGAAGCCCTGGGCCACGACCTCGAAGCGCTCGAAGCCCAGTACGCGCCCGACGTGGTGGAGACCCTGATGCACGTACAGCAGGACGACATTGGTGACGACCTGCTGCGCCTCATCTTCACCGCCTGCCACCCCGTGCTGCCCACCGAGGCGCGTGTGGCGCTTACCTTGCGGCTGTTGGGCGGGCTCACCACGGCTGAGATCGCACGCGCGTTTCTTGTGCCCGAGCCCACCGTGGCCCAGCGCATTGTTCGCGCCAAGCGAAGCCTGTCTGCGGCCCACGTTCCGTTTGAAGTGCCCGGCCCTGCGGAGCGCGCGCCGCGACTGGCCTCGGTGCTGGAGGTGATCTACCTCATCTTCAACGAAGGTTATGCCGCCACGGCGGGCGATGACTGGATGCGCCCCGCTTTGTGCGGCGAGGCGCAGCGACTGGTGCGCGTGCTGGCCAGCCTGGTGCCCGATGAGCCCGAGGTGCAGGGGCTGGTGGCACTGCTCGAAATCCAGGCCTCCCGCCTGCCCGCACGCACCAACGCACAAGGCCAGCCCGTGCTGCTGATGGACCAGGACCGTGCGCGCTGGGACCACCTGCTGGTGCGACGGGGGCTGGTGGCCCTCGACAAGGCCGAGCAGCTGGCACGCGCAGGCCATGCCTGGGGGCCCTATGCGCTGCAGGGTGCGATTGCGGCCTGCCATGCGCGCGCGCACCGCGCCCAAGACACCGACTGGCACCACATCGTGGCGCTGTATGACGCACTGCTGCAGGTGGCGCCCTCGCCTGTGGTCGCTCTCAATCGCGCCGTGTCGGTGGGCATGGCCCTGGGTCCGGCCGCAGCACTGGCCCTGGTGGATGAACTGGCCGCAGAACCCAGCCTGCGCCACTACCACTGGCTGCCCAGTGTGCGGGGCGACCTGCTGGCCAAGCTGGGGCGCCAGACGGAAGCTTGTGCAGAGTTTGAACGGGCCGCCAGCCTGACGCGCAATGCGCAGGAGAAGGCATTGCTGCTGGCGCGAGCGCGAGCGTGATGGACATGCACTGCAGCCGGCGCGCTGCGTGAAGCAGGTCGGAGCAGGGCAGGATCAGCGCCGCCGCTTTTGGGTGCGGCCGTGTGGCGTGGCCACCTTGGGCGCCAGACCCAGCGCGGCACGCGCCAGCGCATCGGCCGCCCCATTGCGGTGGCGGGGAACCCATTGCAGGTCCACCTGTGCAAACCGCTGCAGCACACGACGCGCCTCGTCAAACAGCGGTGCCAGCCGCTCGATAGGCGCTACGGCCTGCTCGCCCAGTTGCTCCACCAGCACGCTGCTGTCGCTGAGCACCTGCACGGTGGTTGCAGTCGCCACCACCTGGGGTTCCAGCCACTGCAGCGCCCGCAGCAGCGCGCGCAGTTCGGCCTCGTTGTTGCAACCGGTGAAGGTCGTGGCTTCAGAAATGGTGTGTTGCGTGGCCCCACCGGGCCCCACCAGCACTGCCCCCAGCCCCATGCGCCCGGGGTTGGGCACGGCGCTGCCGTCGCAGTGCACCACCCAGTGGGCGGGTTCGGTGGCCACGGCCTATTTGTAGAACGCTTCGACTTTGCCCTTGAGCTTGATCATCAATGGCTGGCCCTTGCGGTCCACCGTCTTGCCTGCGGGCACTTTCACCCAGCCTTCGCTGACGCAGTATTCCTCGACATCGCTGCGGTCCTTGCCGTTGAAGCGGATGCCGATGTCGTGCTTGAACACCTCCGCCACATGGTGGGGGCTGCGGGGGTCCACCGACAGGTGATCGGGCAAGGGGGGTGGCGTGGTGGAGGTGGTTGCGTCGGTCATGCAGAAGGCTCAGTGTGAAAAGGCAATGGGAAAGAAAACAAAAACGGAAAGCGCGGATTCTCCGGGATTTGGTCCTGCAGTGCTGCGCCAAGCCCCTGCCACCCTACCGCGCGAGAGGCGCAACGCCGATCAGCCAGGCATGTGCCCAGAACGCAAAGCCCCCCCAGGCCACAGCGCCCACCACCACGGCCACGCCCGTGCCCGCCGCAGTGCCGGGCGCGTAGCCGGTGTTCATCGCCCGGTCGCGCTGCCGTGCGGCCCGAAAGCTCAGCACGGCCCACAGCAAAAAGCTGCCAAACAGCAACACATCGGCCAGGTTGCCGTTGGACAGCAAATGTGCCAGCGCCCACACCTTCACGCCCAGCACCATGGGGTGGTGCAGCCGGGCCTTGATGGCATTGCGCGGCACGTAGGTGGCGGCCAGCAGGATGAAGGCAATGAGCGTCAGCAGCGACGCAGCGTGCCGCATGCCAATGGGCGGCACCCACAGCACCACCGGCTGCTGCCGCGCCAAGCCATAGCCCCACACGATGAGTGCCAGGCCCACGGCGGAGACCAGTGAATACAACCCCTTCCACGGCATCTCACCCATGCGTGCCAGCGTCTGCGTGCGCCAGCCATCGGCCACGATGCGCACCGAATGCACACCCAGAAACAGCACCAGTCCAAGTACCAGAATTTCCATAGCAAGACCTTTCATCGGGGGTTGTTGTGGGCGCAGCCACCTTGTGTGGGGTTGTCGCGGCCTCAGTATGCAAGAAATTTGAATAAAAATGGCCTTCTGCGCTCGTCCATCATGCACTGATAGCTATCAAATTGATAGTTAATGGGTGTTGCTTGACGTGCCCTCAGCGGGCTCTCGCTAGGCCACCGCATGCTGCGCCAGCAGCGCCCCCACCTTGGGCTTGGCGCAGCGCTGCAGCGTTTGCAGCAGCGTGTAGCTGGGCTCCGCCACCCTCCAACGCGTGCGCAGGTCGTGCTGCATGCGCGCCAGCAGCGCAGCGGCCATCTCGGCATCGGCCAGCGCCCGGTGCGCCTGGCCCGTGCGCGGCAGGCCGTGGTAGTCCACCAGCGAGCCCAGCTTGTGGCTGGGCGCCTGCGGGTACAGCCGCCGCGACAGCAGCACCGTGCACGCAAACGGCTGCGGCGCGGGCAGCCCGGCCAGGGCCAGCTCGGCCTGCCAGAACTTGCTGTCAAACGAAGCGTTGTGCGCCACCATGGGCGCATCGCCCACAAAACGCGCCGCGTCCTGCATCACCTCCGCCGCATCGGGCGCGGCGTTCACCATCGCGTTGGTAATGCCGGTGAGCTGGGTGATGAACGACGGTATCCACACCCCCGTTTTCATCAGGCTTTGAAAACGGTCCACCACCTGCCCTTGTTCCAGCAGCACGATCGCCACCTCGGTCGCACGCGCGCCCTGGCCGGGCGAGATGCCGGTGGTTTCAAAGTCGATGACGGCGATGGGGGGCATGGGTGGGGCGGGTGGCTTGAGGGACATATTGTCCGTGGTGTGGGTTGGGCCGCCTCTCGTTGGCACCAGGGCACCAAGATACAGGACAGGCTCGGGGCCATTGCTGCGAGGGCCTTATGATCATCGCTCTTCAAATCGTCCGGTTCAGCTTGAGAGGTTGTCGGTAAGGCGCCGACATGATTGACCTCTCTACCTTGTTACAGGGCTTTGTACTTGGCTTGGGCGTGTTCATTTGCCCAGGACCGAAGGATGTCCTGATCCTTCGCGAAGCACTGCGTGGACGCTCTCCGGCCCAGTTGATTGCTGTGGGCTGCGGCAGCGATGCGGTGCTGATTGCCCTGGGGCTTATCGGGCTGTCTGCCGCGCTACAGGCGGAACCTGCATTGCGGTTGGCCGCGCAGGTGCTTGGCATTGCGCTTTTGGTCCTGCACGGCGGGTTGGCAGTGCGCAACGCCATGCGTGCCTGTCCTGCCGCGTCATTGAATGACGTCGCCGCAGCGGCCCCCGGATCGCACGGATTGCACCAGCTCCTGTTGGTGTCGTTGCTCAATCCAGCGGCTTGGCTGGACACGGTACTGATCATCGGAGCAGTGGGCGCAGCGCTGCCGGTCGATACCCGCTGGAGCTATGCCCTTGGCGCGGTGAATGCGTCGCTGGTGTGGTTTTCGATATGGGTTTTGGGTGCACGCAAAGCGCAGCGATTCATGGGAGCCTCCAGCGCATGCCGAGCGTTGGATGTCAGCATTGCCCTGGCGATGTGGGGGATGGCCCTTTGGATGTCCTGGGACCTGTGGTGAAACACCCGGGGATGGCCTGCATGACCCCCTGCGGTCTGTGATTGCGCGGCCTGGGGCATCTGGGCGTCGGCCAGTGCCCCGCGGGCCTGGCCCGCGTGCGCGTGCGCAAGCCCTGCGGGAACGCGTGCCCTACACTGCCCATCCCTTTTTCTCGACGGATCGAGCGGAGCAACGCATGAAGAAGAACGGCACCGATTCAGCCTGGCTCAAGGCGGCACTGGACTATGTGCCGCAATGGCTGGGCCTGCAGCTGGAGCGCTTCCGCCAGCCCGGGTGTTCCGTGGCCATCGCACGCGGGGGAGAGACCCTGGCAGAGCTGGCGCTGGGCGTGGCCGATATGCGAACTGGCAAACCCCTCACGCCCCGGCACCGCCTGCGCATCGCATCGCACTCCAAAAGCTTCACGGCCACTGGGGTCATGCTGCTGCGCGAGCAAGGAAAGATCGGCCTGGACGACCCCATTGGCCGCTATGTCGATGGCCTGCACAAGGACCTGGCCCGGGCGCGCATTGGCGAGCTGCTGTCGCACGCCGCAGGCGTCACGCGCGACGGCCCCGATGCGGGCCAGTTCCTGGACCGGCGGGCCTTTCTCTCCCGTGCAGAATTGCTGGCGGACCTGCGCGACAAGCCGCCGCTGGAGGCGGGGGTGCAGCTCAAGTATTCGAACCACGGCTATGGCCTGCTCGGGCTGATGATGGAGCAGGTCACGGGCACGGAGTACGCGAGCTGGATGGTGCGCCATGTGATTGATGCTGCAGGCTTGCAGGAAACGGTGCCCGACATGCCGCGCCTTGCGCGGGGCGCCCCGATGGCTGTGGGCCACAGCAGTGAGTTTCCGTTCGGCCAGCGCCTGATCGTGCCTGGCGACAACGTGTGCGACGCCATGGCCCCGGCGGCCGGGTTTGTGTCTACCGCGTCGGATGTGGCCCGCTTCTTTTCGCAGCTGTCGCCAGACAGCAAGCACAGCATCCTTTCGCCCGCCAGCCGCCGCGAGATGGCGCAGCGCCGCTGGCGCGACCCCTGCAACGTGTTCGAGTCCCACTACGGGCTGGGCACCATGCTCAGCGCGCCGGGCCCGCGTGAATGGATGGGCCACACCGGCGGGCTGCAGGGGTTTCTGTCGCGCACGGCGCGCTACCCCGCGCTGGACCTGACGGTGACCGCGCTTACCAACGCGCAGGATGGACTGTCCACCGAGTGGGTGGACGGCATTGCCAGCATCCTGTTTGCGTTCCAGCAGCACGGCGCGCCTGGCAAGAAGGAGGCCGCCTGGGCCGGGCGCTGGTGGAGCCTGTGGGGCGCCACTGATCTGGTGCCCATGGGCAAGGTGGTGTGCCAAGTGGTGCCTGCCATGTTCGTGCCCTTCAACGCAGCAACCACCGAGCTGGCCATCACCGGGCGCGACACCGGGGTGGTCCAGAAAGCCTCGGCCTACGCCAGCCCGGGCCAGGCGGTGCGCCGCGTGCGCGATGCCCACGGCGTGCCGACCGAACTGTGGGTGGGCGGCTCCAAGCTTCTGCCCAAGGACGCGATGCTGGCAGAGGCCACCCAGCGCTATCGCAAGAGCAAGGCGCGCCCCGGCCGCAGCGCCACATCGGCGTGAGCGACGTAGCCCTGCGTGTGGGGCAAAGTCTCCTGCGCATCACAGGCGCCCTCGCCGCCGTGTTTGGCCTGCTTCTGGCGGCCATACTGGTGTTCACTACCATGCCGGGCAGCTCGCACCGTGGCGCGCTCCCAGTAGCCAGTGCTGCGCAGCAGGCGCTGGCGCAGCAATTGCAGCGGCATGTGGCCGTGATTGCAGCGCAGGAGCACAACGCCCAGCACCCTGCTGCGCTGGAGGCCGTGGCGACTTACCTGGAGTCAGAGCTGGTCTCGTATGGTTACCAGGTTCGGCGCGACGAGTTCAAGGCGCGGGGCGTGGCGGTGCGCAACCTAGAGGTCACGGTGCCCAGCCAGAGCGCGCCGGGGCGGCTCCTGGTGGTGATCGGCGCGCACTACGATTCGGCGCACGAAACACCCGGCGCCAACGACAACGCCACGGGCACCGCCGCCGTGCTGGCCCTGGCCAAAAGCCTCAAGCACCTGGGCGCCACCGCGCAGGCGGACGTGATGTTTGTGCTCTACACCAACGAAGAGCCGCCCTTTTTCAAGACCCCGCAGATGGGCAGCCAGGTGCACGCCCAGGCCTTGCAGGCCCGTGGTGCGCCGGTGGTGGCGATGCTGTCGCTGGAGACCATGGGGTATTTCTCGAACGCCGAAGGGTCGCAGAAGTACCCCTGGCCGCTGAACCAGTTCTACCCCACGCAGGGAGATTTCATCGCCTTCGTCGCAACCACGCCCGACCTGGGGCTGGCGCGCCGGGTGGTCCGGTCTTTCCGTTCGCATGCGGCGTTCCCGTCCGAGGGCATCGCGGCGCCGCGTTTCATTCCTGGCGTGGACTATTCGGACCACGCGGCCTACATCGACGCGGGCTACCCCGCGCTGATGGTGACCGACACCGCCCCCTACCGCTACCCGCACTACCACACCCGCGAGGACACATCCGATAAGGTGGACTACGACCGATTGGCCCGCGTGGTTCAGGGGCTCGAAGGTGTTGTACGCGATCTTGCACACCGGCCTTAGCGCATCGAAGACCGAGTGAGGGGACGCGTGTGGGGAGTCAATGCCTCGGAGCGCGCGGATGTTCCAGAAAAAACCTCAGCATCTCCTGCGTGGCAGCCACGCCGCGTGGGTCGGTATGGCTGCCGCCCGCGTGCCCACCAGCCCACGCGTGCCCTGCGCCGTGCAGCACCCATTGTTCTGCCACGACCGTGCTGTGCAGTGTGCTGGCCGACAGGGCGCTACCCGCCACGGTGTACACCTTGCGGGTATAGCTCTGGCCACCACGGGACTGGCCCTGGTGCACCGTCTCCACCGTCGTCTGGCCGCCATCTGGGGCCGCGGCCAGTGCTGACAGCGTTGCCTCGATGAGTTGCTCGCCGTTGTGGGCGTGCACGGTGGTGTCGGCGTCGCCATGGAACACGATCATCGGCGGAGGCGGCAGTGCAGGAGCCTCGGCGGTGGGGTGGGTGGCGGCGCCGGGTTTGGCGCCGTTTTTCATGGCCGACAGCGCGGCCATCACGTTGTGTGCCGCGCCCGCCTGCAGGCCGGAGTGCACGCCTACGGCGGCAAACAGCTCGGGGTATTCGCGGCCCAGCAGTGCGGCCATGGCGCCGCCAGCCGACAGGCCCGCCACGTAGACGCGTTGCGCATCCACCGGGTGGCGCGCCATCACGTCCTGCAGCATGGCGACGAGCAGCGCGGGCTCGCCGCTGCCCCGGTGTTGGTCGCCGGGGCGAAACCAGTTCCAGCAGCCGTTGGGGTTGGCGCTGTGGGGTTGCTCGGGATACAGCACCAGGGCGTTGGCGGGGGCGGCTGCGTTGTTCATGCCTGTGCCGGTGGCAAAGTCCACGGGGTTCTGCGTGCAGCCGTGCAGCATCAGCACCAGCGGCATGGGGGTGCCTGCCGTGGCGCCTGGGGGCACGTACAGGTGGTAGTGGTGTGGGTGGTGCCGTGCACTCGGGTGGGTGAAGACCACGCGGGTGAAGCTGCCGGGCGGCTCCGCCAGCGGGTGATTGCTGGCGGCGGGGCGTGGTGCTGTGGGGGCCTTTGGCTCGGCCTGGGGGGTGGGGGCGCTGCGGTCGATGACCACGGCGTCTTCCACATCTTGTGCGGCGGCGGCGCTGCGCCAGCGTGGGGCCTCGTCGCCTGCGGGTGATGGCGCTTGCAACGGCGTAACCCCTGCGCTGGCAGGTGTCGGTTCGTTGCTGTGGCGCGCCACGGCTGCGCCCAGGGTCTGCTGGATGGCCCGCGTGGCGTCGGCCAGCTGACCACTGCGCACCAGCTGAGTGGCTTCGCCCATCAGGCGCTTGAGATTGAGGTTCCAGTCCATGGGGACTCCTTGGTGGTTGGTGCGTCCGGCAGCGGTGCGCTGCGGTCCGGGTCGGTGGTGTTCAATGCATGCGCCCGGCCAGGGCGGTCTTGACGGCCGCACTGGCATGGAACGCGCCCAGTACCGTCACCGAGGCAACCGTGGCCTGCGCCAGGGCGGGCGGCACGTCGTCGTCGATGCTGGCCAGGCCCAGCACGCGGATCTCCAGCGTCTCGCCCGCCGCCAACACGGCCTCCAGATCGGCCCGGCCAAAACGCTGCAGCCCCAGCACAAGCATCTTGCGGGCCACCACCTGGCGCACGGCGTCGTTCTGGGCGGTCAGCTGGTTGCGGATGGCGGTGCGGATGAAGTCGGTGCGGTTGGCGTAAAAGCCTTCTGAGACCAGCAGATCAATGTGGCCCAGGTCCACGAAGCCCAGGTTGATCGTGACCTTCTCGGACTCGGGCACCTTGCCGCGCGACGGGGCGATGGGAACGATATTGTTCATCGGGAAACTCCACAAAACATCCAATGGGATGGTGTATGGATGGCATGTGGATGCCTTGGCGCGCTGTTTCAAGAGCCGTGACCCAAAGAAAAAGGAGCCCGTGGGCTCCATGGCTCGGTGGTTTTGCTATGAAATATGTAGCTATTAGCGCTTGATAGAAAAGCGCTGGAGCCCATTTTTTCTTGAATTTCTGTGCAAGACGCTGACGCTCTTCCTGGCATTGCGGCAGGGTGCGGCGTGCCTCCGGCCACTGCCCCACCTTGGGGAAACAGCCGCCCGGGGGCCTGCCGCTCAGCTCAATACAAGGTCAGTTCCTTGTGCTCGCCCAGGCTGCGCGGTGGTTCGCCCGTGATGGCGGCCTTGGCCATCTTGAAGAGCTGCACCATCTTGCTTTCATCCACATCCCAGTATTCGGCATGGCGGATGCGCACGGCCAGCAACGCCAGGTTGGGGTCGGACACGCCACCCGGGAACCACGCCTGGGCCATGGGGGACCACAGGGCTTGTTTTTGCGCATGGTCGTCCACAGCGCGTGCCTGGCCCGACAGCGACACGTAGCTGTCGTCGTCCGGGTTGGCATACGACACGTTGACTTCGCCATCGGTCAGCAGGCGTTCGTACAGCTCGCCCGACTTGGGGATGAAGAAATACAGCTCGCCGTGTTCGTCAAACTGGCGGTTTTGCGTGGTGAGCGGGTGCGCGTGCAGCATGCCCGTGGAGGTGCGGTGCGTGAGCATGCCAAACCGAATGTCCTTGATGAGCTTCCACAAGGTTTCGTGGCCGGGGGTGTCGTGGTGCATGGGGGGCTTCCGTGAAATGGAGGGGGTGCTACGACTCTAGGCCGCCCGCGCCATGCGCCGCGTCGTCCCCCTGCCCGCCTGTGCGTGGGCGCTTGTCCGACATCCCGTCCAACCCGCCCAGACAGGATGGGTCAGGACCGGACGTTACCTATGCCGCCCGTGCGGCTGCACCGGTAGCTCCGCCTTGCGCAGCACCTGCCGTGCTGTCACGGTAAAGCGTGGTGCGCCAGGTGGAGGGAAGGCGCTTCACGCCTTCTTCAAAAACTCCGACTTCAGCAGCATGCTGCCCAGGTCGGTCTTGCAGTCCACGTTGTGGCCATCGGCGCCATCCACCAGGCGGATGCTCTTGATCTTGGTACCCTTCTTGAGCGTGGACGAGGAGCCCTTGACCTTGAGGTCTTTCACCAGGATCACCGCGTCGCCGTCTGCGAGTGGATTGCCGTTGGCATCGCGCACCACGCCGTCGCCTGCTTCTGCGGCATCGGACTCGGCAGCATCGGCCACTTGCGGCCATTCAAAAGCGCAGTCGGGGCACACATAGTTGCTGCCATCGGGGTAAGTGTTCTCCAGGCCGCATTGGGGGCAGGCAGGGGTGGTGTGGGGCATGGTGGGGTCCTCTCTGTCGTTGTTGTAGTGGTTGTGAAATCGGTGCGCAAAGTGTCGCCGCTTCAGAGCGGCGCGCGTTGCTCCAGCGCAAACGGTGGCAGCCCTTTGAGCAGCCGCTGGCCGTAGCTGGTGCGCGTCAGGCGCTTGTCGTAGCAGTACACATGCGCCATGTCTTCTTCGGTGCGAATCGCGCGGCCCACCCATTGCGCCAAGCGGATGGCGGTGGCGGGCACCACCAGCTCGCTGAACGGGTCGCGCCCCACGGCGCGCAGCCACTCGGCGCGGGCCTCGCCCACGGGGTCGTCGGGCGGGGCGAAGGGCAGCTTGGTGATGAACACCGACTCGCACAGGCGTCCCGGCAGATCCAGCCCCTCGCCAAACGACTGCATGCCGAAGATGACCGAGGGCTCGCCGTTTTCCACCCGCTCGCGGTGGCGGCGCAGCAGCTGCGTGCGCGGCAGTGCGTTCTGCACCAGCACCACGCTGCGCATGGCGGTGGGCAATGCGTCCACGGCCTGGCGCATCTGCTCGCGTGAGGTGAACAGAACCAGCGCGCCGTATTCCACGCGGGCAATGTCGTGGAGCAGCGCATCGACCATCTCGGTGGTGAACTGTGCGGCGTTCTTGGGATCGGCGCGGGTTTCGGCGGCAATCAGCGTGCCTTGCGCAGCGTAGTTGAAGGGGCTGGGCACCTCCAGCGTGGTGGTGGCCTCGTCGCCATGCAGGCCCGCCTCGCGCAGAAAAAAGTCAAAGTGCCCGCAGCTGGTGAGCGTGGCCGAGGTCAGCACCGCGCCGCGCACGGCGCTCCACAGGTGGTTGCGCAGCGTGGTGCCGGGCAGGATGGGGCTGGCATGCGCCTTGACCACGATGAAGTCGCCATCCACCTCCAGCGTGAACCACTTGGCCGCCGGTACCGTGCCTTCGGGCGCATCCTGCAGCAGCAGTTGTGCGGTGGCGTGCAGCTCTTCCAGGCGCGGGGCCAGCATGCCAATCTGTGCATACAGCGTGGACAGGCGCTTGGCCTCGTCGGGTTTGTCGCGCATCTCGGCGCGCAGGGCTTTGCTGATGGCGCGCAGGGCATCGAGAAAGCCCTCGGCACTGGCGGCCAGCAGGCCCAGCGGCGCAATGAGCTGTTCGGGCAATTCGCCGCGTGGCACGCGCACGCGCGCCGGGCCCCAGGCGCTGGGCTGGCTCTTGAGCTGGGCGCCATACACATCCATCACGATGCGCGCCAGGTCCTGCAGCGTCTGCCGCAGCTGGGCCGAGTGTTTGGGGATGTCGGCAATCTCTTCGACCTCCAGCAGTGCGCCAATGCGCAGGCCCCGGCTGGACAGGCGCTCGATCCAGGTGATGCGCGACAAATCCATGCTGCACGCAAACTGGTCGAGCGCTGTGGCGGGCAGGTGGTGGGCTTCGTCCAGCACCAGGAGGCAGTTGTCCAGCTCGGGCAGCACGCGCGCGCCCAGCGACGACAGCAGCAGGTCGTGGTTGGCCACGATCACCTGCGCGCCCACCAGCTCCTTGCGTTTGTCGTAGTAGGTGCACTGGCTGAAGGCGGGGCAATGCTTGCCGGTGCACGAGGCACCCTCGGCCGCCACGGGGCTCCACACCTCGGGCTCGGGCGGCGTGTCCAGGCTGTCGCGGTCGCCATCCCACGCGCCTTTCGATAGCGTCTGCGCCATCGTCGAATAGAACTGGATGCGCGCCTCGGTTTCGTGCCGGGGGCGCTTGGCGCGGGCGGCGGCTTCCTCTTCGGCAAACAGGTCGTCTTCGCCCTCTTCTTCCGCCTCGCCCGTGCCCGCCAGGCGGTCCAGCTTGAGCTTGCACACATAGCGCCCGCGCCCCTTGGCCAGCGCAAATTTGAAGGGCTGGGGCATCAGCGCGGCCAGTGCGGGCAGGTCCTTGTTGACCAGTTGCTCCTGCAGCGCCACGGTGGCGGTAGAGATCAGCACCCGCGTGCCGCGCGACAGCGCCAGGGCGATGGCGGGCGCGCAGTACGCCAGCGACTTGCCCACGCCCGTGCCCGCCTGGATCACGGCGATGGACCGCGTAGGCGCGTCTTCACCGCTTTCTTCATCCACCTTGCCCAGCGTGGCGCTGCTGAACGTGCGCGCCACCTGCTCGGCCATCAGCCGCTGGCCGGCACGGCTGCGAAAACCCTCGGTGGCTGACACCACCGCATCGAAAGATTCAAGGGCCTGCGCGGCCCACACCTGTTGAGACATACAGTAGTGTCGCATGTCGAAGACAGGTTGGCGCTGGGCAGTGCCTTGTGGCGGATGGGCGGGCTGTCCCCCCGCAGCTGCCTTGAAAGAAAATCCTCGCACAGCTACAGGAGAGCCAAGATGCAGGGGGGAAATGCGTGGGGATATGGGCTGAACTGCGGTTCGCTGCTGCGCTGCAGGCCATGGGCAATGGCAAGCGCAAGCTGTGTTCCGGGTGGGGCGAAAAGTGTGCAACGCATCCTGCTGCGGGTGCTGTGGTTTGCGGTGGTGCTGTGCATGGTGGGTGCATCGGGCGCATGGGCACAACAACCCGCATCGTCGGCTGCCCAGGCAGGCAGCCCTGCGCGCCAGCAGTTGCTGGCGCAGGAGCTGGTGCCGCAGCACCCTGCCCAGTACGCATGGATGCGCGCGGCAGAGGCCCAGGGACAAGGGGCCGATGCGCTTTATCTGCGGCTTGCATTGCTCGACGAATGGTTGCTCGCCCTGGAAGGGCGGCCGGCGAAGGCCAGTCGCACCATCGAAGTTGCCATCGCTCACGGGCGCGAGGTCGATGCGGACGATCTGCAGCGCCGGGCGCGTGCGGTCTGGCCCTCCCTCCTCAAAGCCCAGCTGCGGCCGCTATGGGACATGGACGGCCCCGATGTTCCGCTGCCGTCCGAGCTGGATGCCCTGGGCGCGGACAGCATTGCCCCAGAAGGCCCTGGCCTCTGGGTGCACCGGGCCAAAGATGGGCGCCCCCGGGGCCTCTACCTTTGGCTGGGCGTGCGCAATGGGCTGGGCGAGCCCGTGCCCTTGCCGGAGTTTGCGCTGCGCCTGGGCCGCTCCGGCCAGCAGACGGCTGCGCCGTTGATGCAATGCTATTTGCCCCGCTACAGCACGCGGCAGCTCATCCCGCCGCAAAGCACGCAGCATTACCTGTGCCGCGCGGGCGAGGGCGGCCTTGGGCTGCCGCCGCCCGGCGTCGGGTGGCTGGCGCAGATGGGTGAGTGGTTCAGCCAGGGGGCGTCCCTGCAGACCGAAGTGCCCCAGCACGACCAGGCCTTGTCGCGCACGGGCCGGATCCTGGGCCAGGTGGACAACCCGGCGGTGGACGACTTCCTGCGTGGTGCCCGTGAATCCGCCGAGAAGCAGCAACAACTGCAAAAAGAACGGGCCCAGGCGGCGGCCGCAACGGCAAAGAAGGCCCGTGAAGCCACGCCAGCGCGCCGCTCTGGCGAGTCGCTGCCGCTCTGGCTCAAGCGGGTGGCGTTCTTGGGCGGGGTGGTCGGCGCATTAGTGCTCTATGGCCTGCTCGCGCACCACGTCAGCGTGGCGGTGGCGTCCGGGGTGCTGTGGTTGGGCCTGGCCATTCCGAGCGCGATGTACTTGCATGCCATCTGGACCATGGGCGGGACCGACGGCTGGGGCAAGCTCGTGGCCATCGTCCTGTCAGGTGCAGCCATCGCGGCGCCTTTTGTGGGCACGCTCGCCGCGTACACGGTCTACAAGCTGGTGGTGAGCGCGCGGGCGCGCCGCAAGGCGATCCTCTTCTTGCTCGGCGTGATCGTGGTCATCGTGCTCCATGCGCTGGAGCGGTGGTTGTTCTGGTGACAGCAGGCTCCGCACTCCCGCAGCGGCGCAGGGCCTGGGCCTACAGCGCGGGGCGGCCAGCGGCGCTAGGGTGGAGGGACTCCACGTTGCATACCAAGGCCCCGCATGAAAACGACCCCCACAGCCCCCCGCAAGGAAAAGGAGATCATCCCCTCCGCTCCTGTGCCCGCCCGCACCGAGCGGCGCGTGAACACCACCCAGCCCCAGCCGCAGCCCGGCAGCGGACCCGAAGACCTGAGCGGGCCCGAACCCCTCCTGCCTCACGAGCGCGACCAGGCGGTCAACATGACCGACGGCGAACCCGACGCCAAGATGGAGCAGGCCTACCGAGATGTGAAACGTGGCTTGCAGGACACCGACCGGGGGCCACCGGCCGACAAGGCGTACCGGAAACAGAAACGGTAATGCTGCAAATTTGATAGCTATTTGCGCTTGATGGATAAGCGCTAGAGGCCAATTCTTATCAGTTTTACGGTACCCGCGCCGCCCTGAACCAGCGCGGCAGGTGGTCATGGGCGTGCACCAGCGATTCGAGCACGCCGTGGCTGCGCTCCACCACTTCAATGCCCGGCGCTTTGAGGTCCGGCACGATCACTACCGCGACCCCTGCGGCTTGCGCCGCGCGTGCGCCGTTCTCGCTGTCTTCAAACGCCAGGCACTGCGCGGGGTCCACGCCCAAGCGCGCGGCCGCCAGCTGGTACAGGGCGGGGTCGGGTTTGCCACGCGGCACCTCGTTGCCGCCAGCCCAGGCGTGAAAGTGCTGCAGCACGCCCACCCTGCCCAGGCGGTGCTCGATCTCGTCGCGCCGCGACGATGAGGCCACCGCGCAGGGCACGCCTGCTTGCCGCAGGGCGTGCAGCAGCGGTGCGGCGCCGGGTTTGAGGGGAAACAGCGGCTCCGGCCCCGCGTCCCACAGGCGCGCAGCCACATCCGCCTGCATCTGTTCGAACACCTGCGGGCCACCCAGCAAAGCCGTGAGCATGGCGTCGGAGTCGGTGGACGCGCGCCCCACCACCTGCAGGTAGTCGGCCTCTGCCAGTGCAATGTCCCGCGCCCGTGCGGCGTCCAGCCAGGCGCGCAGGGTCACCCGCTCGGAGTCGACCAGCAGCCCGTCCATGTCGAAGATGGCGGCGGTGAAGGGCGGGCGAGGTGTCTGCATCGAAATATGATGCCTGCAAAAACCACTGCTTCGGGCCATCCGAGAGAACATGGAAACCACGACGCGATTCACGCTGGTCTGCAGGAACGATACCGATGCCGATGCACTGCATGCGGTTTTCAGCACTCCCGATGGTGCCGGGCTTGAAGCGGCAGTCAGGGCCTTCTTCGCGGCCCGCAAGATCAGCATCCACCCCACGGACCACCTGGGCTTTGACCGCTACGAGCGTTCGGGCCTGGTGATCGACGCGGCATTCACCTCGGGCTCTGCCGATGTTGGTGATTTCATCAAGCCCTTGTCCAAGGTCTGCCATGCGCTGCATGCCGAGCTGGTCGATGACGAGGTCGCCCGCAAGCTTGAATATGGCTTCATCGACGGGAAAAAAAAGCCACCCGCTGATGTGGTGGCGCTGATGAAGACCCTGGCCCCGACCGCCCAGCTCGGCCGGGTGGGAAAGATCATCGAGGCTGCCGAGCGCGAGCAGAACGACCCGACCTATGCCTTCATCCGCGCCATCGGGTTCTCTAAGAACCAGGCCACCGTGCAGGCCTTGCTGGAGAAGGGGGCCGACCCCAACAGCACATTCTCTTCCGGCTACGCCTGCCTGAACAAGGCCATCACCGACAAGCGCGTGAAGGTCGTGCAGCTCATGCTGGAGCATGGCGCCGACCCCAACCTGCCGCACAAGGGCTATCCCAACCTGTACGAGGCCTGTCGGTTCTCTGCACCCAAGATCGTGGACCTGCTGCTGCAGCACGGTGCCGACCCCGATGGGCGCGCTCAGGGCGCATCGGAAACGAGCTACCCCATCGAGATCGCCATCTACTACCACCAAGCCAAGATCGTGCAGTCGCTGCTGGACAAGGGCGCCACAACCCGCGGCCTGCCCAAGCTGGCCAATTTGCTGGAGCTCACGGCCCGCTCGTTCGACGCAATGTACGAGAACCTGGACGGCAAGCTCGCTATCTTCAAACTGCTGGTGCGCGACCCGGCGTGGAAGGCCGAACTCGTGCAACGCCGTGACCGGCTGACCGGAATGCTCCAGCAGTCTTTCGCTGCCTACAAGTACCAGACGCCCAAGGACCGCAAGGACTTCGACGACATCCTGGCTTTCATGGCGGCTGCTTGAAGAAATACTGCGGGCTCAGCCGCGCTGCTGCAGCGCCCGCTCGATCCGGTCACGCCGCACCGTCGTCTTGGGCACCTTGAACGGGAACCACGTGCGTACGTCTTCTTCGAGCCCGATGCCGTGCATGTAGTTGTAGATGGCCTTCTTGAGCGCGCCGCCCAGCGCGTCGTGGTCCACGCCGGTGGGGTCGATGAAGGCCACATCGTTCTTGGCAAAGTCACCGGGGGGCAGCGGCGCCAGCGTCACGCCGTATTCCTCGGGGTTCTTGCCGACGGGTGAGTGCACGGTGCAGGCAAAGCGGTGGAAGAACCCGCTCTGGATGCAGCCATTGGCGAACAGCTGGCGCACGTATTCGAGTGCGTCCACGGTGTCCTGCACGGTCTGCGTGGGAAAGCCGTACATCAGGTACGCATGCACCAGGATGCCCGCGTCGGTGAACGCCCGCGTCACGCGCGCCACTTGGTCGACCGATACGCCTTTTTTCATCAGCGTGAGCAGCCGGTCTGACGCCACTTCGAGCCCGCCCGAGATCGCAATGCAGCCGCTGTCGGCCATCAGCTCGGCCAGATCGGGCGTGAAGGTTTTTTCAAACCGCACATTGCCCCACCAGCTGATGCCTGCGTTGCGCGCGATGAGTTCGGTGGCCAGTGCCTTGAGCGCCTTGGGCGGTGCGGCCTCGTCCACGAAATGAAAGCCGGTCTGCCCCGTCTCGCGCACGATCTGCTCGATGCGGTCGGCCAGCACGGCGGCGCTGGCGCCTTCGTAGCGGCTGATGTAGTCCAGGCTCACGTCGCAGAAGCTGCACTTCTTCCAGTAGCAGCCGTGCGCCACGGTGAGCTTGTTCCAGCGCCCGTCGCTCCACAGGCGGTGCATGGGGTTGAGCATGTCCAGGAGCGATAGATAGCGGTCCAGCGGCAGGCCGTCCCAGGTGGGCGTTCCCACCTCGGCAAAGGCGATGTCGGCTTCCATCATGTTGATGTACTGCACCGCGCCATCCTCGCCGCGCACGAAGGTGCGCACCAAGCGCTGGCGGCCGCGCTCGCCACGCAGGTGTTCCAGCAGCGCCAGCAATGGGCGTTCGCCCGCGTCCAGCGTCACGTAATCAAAGAAGTCGAACACACGCGGGTCGGCCAGTTCGCGCAATTCGGTGTTCACAAAACCGCCGCCCAGCACGGTGGCGATGTGCGGGTGCCGCGCCTTGATGGCCTGCGCAATGCGGAACGCCGCATACACGGACCCCGGGAACGGCACGGACAGCAGCACCACGCTGGGCTGGTGCTTGGCAATCGCCTCGTGCGTGAGCTGCTCCAGCAGCGCGTCCACCAGCGTGGGTGTTGCCGCCAGCGCGTTGGCCAGCGGGTCAAACGTGGGCTGGCTGCCGGCCAGCGATTCGGCATAGCGCACAAACTCAAAGCGCTCGTCCACTGCGTCGCGCAGCACATCGGCCAGGTCGTTCAGGTACAGCGTGGCCAGGTGCTTGGCCTTGTCGGTCAGGCCTAAAGCACCAAAGGCCCAGCCCAGCGGGTCGCCGCCGTCGTCGTCCACATACACATCCAGCGTGGCAAAACGCGGGCCCTCGGGCAGGTAGTTCCGTCCCACGATGCGGTGCGCCAGCGTGCTGTCGCGGCCTTGCAAGAAGGCAATGGCGGGGCCGATGGTGGCGAGGTAGCGGTCCTTCTGCGCCGCAAAACTTTGCACGGCGGGGCTCTGCTTTTTGGCGGGCAGCGCATCCACCTGGGCGGCCACCGCGCGCAGCCCTTCGGGCGAGAGCAGGCGCAGCACCAGCGCCAAAGCCAGGTCTTCCTGGAACGCCGTCACCCCCCGCGAACGCAGAAAGCCCGTGAGGTAGGCGGTGGAGGGGTATGGCGTGTTCAGCTGCGTCATCGGGGGGATGACGGAGAGGACGCGCTGGGTGGGTGAGGCGGGGGCGACGGCAGACATGGTGGAAACAGGCAATGGGGCGATGCGGTGCCGCCGCAGGGGTCGTGGAACCCCCGATTATCCCGGCCCGGCTTTATCCCTGGTGGGCGGGGGGCGCCGGGGGCACCGCAGCTGCGTGGGGTGTGCCTGCCAAATAGTTGTTCTTCACCCGCACATAGTGTTCGGCCGAATACTTGAGGTACGCAATCTCTGCATCGGTGAGCGCGCGCTGGCGCACCGCAGGGCGGCCGATGTAGAGG
>PJUL01000216.1_pt1 | contig 48416 bp, 41 predicted proteins | sample 1512221 | NCBI WGS metagenome assembly PJUL01 (sample SAMN08177667, study PRJNA422409) | Feces metagenome, whole genome shotgun sequencing project.
AGCGCCGGCCTTCTTGGCGATGCCGTGGGCGATGAAGTTCACCGCGTCGTACCGCGTCATGTCCTGCTCCTGCAGGAAGTAGGCGGCGTGGCTCTCGCGTTCGGAGAAGATGGCGACCAGGACGTTGGCGCCGGTCACTTCCTCGCGGCCGGACGACTGGACGTGGATCACTGCGCGCTGGATCACGCGCTGGAAGCCCGCCGTGGGCTTGGCGTCCTCCTCGTCGTCGACCACCAGGGACGAGAGTTCGACGTCGAGATAGTTGACCAGGCTCTTCTTCAGAGCCGCCAGGTCAACGTCGCAGGCGCGCATGACGCCGGCGGCGTCGTCATCGTCGGTAAGCGACAACAGGAGGTGTTCGAGGGTCGCGTACTCATGCTTTCGCTGATTGGCGTACGCGACGGCGCGATGCAGGGATTCTTCGAGAGGACGCGAAAAAGAGGGCAAGGGGAGGCTCCTCAATCCTTTTCCATGGTGCACTGCAGCGGGTGCTGATGTCTGCGGGCTGAGTCGATCACTTGAGCGACCTTGGTCTCGGCGACTTCGTAAGTGAAGACACCGCAGACCCCGACGCCGTTCTGGTGAACGTGCAACATGATCCGTGTCGCGTCTTCGCGCGACTTGTTGAAGAACCGTTCGAGCACGTAAACGACGAACTCCATGGGGGTGTAGTCGTCGTTCAGGATCAGTACGCGATACAACGAGGGCTTCTGCGTCTTCGGCTTCACTTCCGTGACGACCGAAGAGCCCGCGCCGTTATTCTGTCCGCCTTGCTTTCGCTCGGCCATCGACCGCTTTCTCCCGGCGGGAACCAAATCACCCGCCTTCATGAATTAGATATGGAAAAGCGGCGGCTTTGGAAGAGGCCGCCGCCCGACTGCGCCGCTTTAGCACAGGGGCGCCGTCGAAATCGGCTTCACGTTTGGGAGAGCGGCGATAGGGGCCTGTGCGTTCCCGCGGCGAGGCTGCGAAATGGTGTGCGGCGCGTTGTCGCGCAAGGGGGAGAAGACCCTCTCCCCGAAGGGAGAGGTGTCGGCGAAGCCGACGGAGAGGGATGTGGCTCATGAGCCAGCGGCCGTCTCGACGTCAGAATGGACTTCCCCCTCCGGCCCTCCGGGCCACCTCCCCCTTCAGGGGGAGGGTCTCTGAAATCAGCCTGTCACCGTGTAGATCATGATCCCCGTGGCCACCGACAGGTTCAGGCTGTCGGCGCGGCCGCGCATCGGGATCTTGACGTTGACGTCGCAGGCGGCGGCCAGTTCGGGCGGCAGGCCCTGCTGTTCGTTGCCCATCAGGATCAGCGACGGCTTCACGTAGTCGGCGCTCTTGTGGTCGACGGTGGCGGTCAGCAGGGTGCCGACCACGCTGCCAGGCCATTCCTCGCGCCAGGCCAGGAACTCCTGCACGCTGGCCTTGGCGATCTTTACGGCGAAGACCGAGCCCATGGTCGCGCGCACGCCTTCGACCGAGTAGGGGTCGACGCAGTCGCCGACCAGGATCACCCCGCCGGCGCCGGCCGCGTCGGCCGTGCGGATGATGGTGCCGAGATTGCCCGGATCGCGCACGGCCTGCAGGGCCACCCAGCAGTCGGCGCTCTGCGGCACGATGGCCGACAGCGGCGTGTAGACCTGCTTGAAGACGCCGACCACGGCCTGGGGGTTGTCGCGGCGCGAGACCTTCTCGAGGATCTCGCGGTTGACCTCGATGACCTCGCCGCCGGCGGCGGCGCAGGCCTTGGCCGCCTTCTGCAGCATCGGGTGGTCGGCCGCGTCGGGGCCGTACATCAGGATCTTGGGCGCGTGGCCGCAGTCGATCGCCTCGATGACGATCTTCAGGCCTTCGGCCAGGAACAGGCCGCTTTCCTCGCGCTCCTTGCGCATGTGCAGGGCGCGGACGGCTTTCACCGTGGCGTTGGTCAGGGAGGTGACGGTCTTGACGCTCATAGGTCTCAGGCCTCCGACGACCAGCGGGCGAAGAACGACAGGCCGATCTGGCGGTCGCCCTTGTCTTCCACGAGGGACAGCTCGCCCCAGTCGATGACGCCGGCGCGGCCGTCCAGAGCCTGGGCCAGCAGGCCCGACATCGCCGCCCCCGAGACGCGGGCGGCATAGGCGTTCATCAGCAGGAAGTCGGCGTCCTCGGCCAGTAGCGCCGCGCAATCGGCGGCCAGCGCCGGCAGGTCCTCGAACAGGCGCCAGACTTCGCCGTCGGGGCCGCGGCCGAACTTCGGCGGGTCCAGGATGATCCCGTCATAGACATTGCCGCGGCGCACCTCGCGGGCGACGAAGCGGCGGGCGTCCTCGACGATCCAGCGGATCGGCTTTTCGGCGAGGCCCGCGAAGGCGGCGTTCTCGCGCGCGAAGCCGACCGACTTCTTGGAGGCGTCGACGTGGGTGACGTGGGCCCCGGCGGCGGCGCAGACCAGGCTGGCCACGCCCGTGTAGCCGAACAGGTTCAGGATCTTGGGCTGACGGCCGCGGGCCTTGATGAAGGCGCGCACGCGTTCGTCCTGCCAGGCCCAGTTGGCGGCCTGCTCGGGAAAGAAGGCCAGGTGGCGGAACGGCGTGAACTGGCCGTGGAACTTGGCTTCGCCCCAGGCCAGGTCGAACTTCTCGATCGGCTTGCCGCGGAAGCGCCAGCGGCCGGCCTCGTCCTCGTCGGACGGGTCGAACACGGCGTCGGCTTCGTCCCAGGCGCTGGCCGGCAGGCGCGGCTCCCAGAAGCACTGCGGCTCGGGACGGACGACGGTGTAGCGGCCGTAGCGCTCCAGCTTCTTGCCGCGCCCGCTGTCGAGCAGGGCGTAGTCGGCCCAGCCGGTGGTGCGCATGACGAGGGGAGAGGCGGCGATGGTCGGGTGCATGGCCACGCCATACGCGCTCAGCCCAAGCGTCGTCCAGCCCGAGGCGCATGCGGGGTCTTGTCCCAGTGGTGCGGACGCAGGACGAACTGCACCAGCGCATGGCAGCCGGCCCAGCCCTGCAGGAGCCAGATCAGCGGCAGGCCGAGCAGGTCCAGCCACCTGGCCTTGCCGCCGGCGCGCCGCCGGCCGACCACGGCGGCGATGGCTGATCCGCTCCAGGCGTAGGTGAACAGCGCCAGGCCGGGGCCGTCGATCGCGGCATGGCCGTCCGGCGCCAGGTCCAGCAGGATCATCAGCATGGCGCCGGCCAGGATCGGCGCATGCAGGTGCGTGGAGACGAGCGACAGGAAGAGGGTCAGGAACAGCGCCAGGGCCACGCGGGGCCTGCGGGCGGCGGGACCGCGCAGGTGCACCAGCAGGGTGGCCAAGTGACCCTTGATCCACCGCGCCCGCTGCGGGCGCCAGGCCTTCCAGGTGGTCGGCGCGGTTTCCAGCGTCGGCCGGTCGATGACGCCGAGCGCAAGGCCGACGGCGGCCAGCCGGAAGCCGACATCGGCGTCCTCGGTCACGTTGAAGGCGTCCCACCCGCCGATGGCCCGCAGGGGCGCGACGGCGAAGTGATTGCTGGTGCCGCCCAGGGGGAAGGCCAGCCGCCAGCGCGCCAGGGCCGGCAGCAGCACTTCGAAGTGGGCGGCGTACTCCTGCTGGAACTGCCTGGGCAGCATGCCCGAGATGGCCGGGATCTCGATGCGCAGCGGGGCCTGCAGGCAGGCCAGGCTGGCCGGCCCCGCCGCGAAGCGGGCGGCGGCCTCGCGCAGTTGTCCCGGGTCGGGCGCGTCCTCGGCGTCATAGATGACCAGCAGTTCGCCGCGCGCCCGCTCCAGGGCGTGGTTGCAGGCCCTGGGCTTGGTCTTCGGACCGCCCGGCGGCGTGATCAGCACCTGGACGAAGGCGGGAAGGTCGAGGGCGTGGAAGGCCGCGATGGTCTCGGTGTCGTCGGCCTCCAGCACGATCAGGGCCTGCAGGCGATCGCGCGGATAGTCCAGGCGGTCGAGGTTGGCGACCAGTTCGGCGGCCACCGAGGCTTCCTTGTAGAGCGGCGCCAGCACCGTGTAGGCCGGCAGGGCATGGTCGGGCAGGGGCGGGGCGGCGCTCGCGCGGCGGGGCGTGCAGGCGGCGACCAGCCGCAGCGTGGCCAGCAGGGCGAAGAGAGCCAGGCCCGTCCATTTCAGGACTTCGAGCGTCCGGCCGGGGGCGAGCGCCAGGGCGGCGGCCAGGGCGAGCGCGATCGCCGCCCCCGCGATGCTCTGCGCCGGGCTCAGCCGTCGATGCGCGCCGTCCGCGACGGGAAGCTGCGAGACCTGGGGCGGATCGGGCAGGATGGCGTGATCCAGCCCATCGACGTGCAGCCGTCGTTCCTCACGCGCCATGTCGTCCCCCAGCCCCCCTGGCCTGAACCTAGGCCTTTCGGCGGGAACGACTCGATTAACTCAACTATAAAGTGTCAAATGGAAAAATACGCGTTCTACGCAAAACCGGCGTTACGCTTGTCGGCCCTGGGTGATTCCCGTTTAGTGTCAGGTCGGGGAAGAGGGAGGAAGTACCGTATCGTGACCGTCGCGTTGAAGAAGCCGCCCAGGTCCGCCCGCAAGCCCAAGGGCGACGGGCACATGCGCCGGGGCGAGATCCTGGCCGCCGCCGAGAAGATCTTCATCGCCGAGGGCTATGCCGGGGCGACGATCCGCAAGATCGCCGACGCCGTCGGCGTGTCCTCGACCGCGCTGTACATGCACTTCCGCGACAAGGACCAGATCCTGCTCGAGATCGGCAAGGAAGCCATCGAGAAGCTGCTGTCGATCAATGTCGCCCTGTCGCAGGAGCCGATCGACGCGGTCGAGAAGGTGCGGCGGATGCTCGACGCCTACATGCGCTTCGCCTTCGAGAACCCCAACACCTACCAGCTGGTGTTCTGCGGCTCGAACGAGGCGATCTCGGTGGAGAAGCAGCAGGCGGTGTCGGACCTCGGCGACCGCTGCTTCGACGAATTCAGCGGTCCGATCCGCGAGATCGCCGCCGCCGGCCGCCTGAAGACCGGCACGGCCGAGAGCGCCGCCCAGGTGCTGTGGGCCGCCTGCCACGGCATCGTCTCGCTGGTCATCACCAAGCCCAGCCGCAGCTGGGCGCCGGCCGAGGAACTGATGCAGGTCACGCTGGACGGGGTGATGCACGGCCTGATCGCCGACAGGTAGCAAGCGGGCGCGGCGGGCGACAAACGGTCGCACCTGCGAAATTTCTCCGCAGCGCCAGAAGCTTAGCCGCCTTGCGAAAATACAACGCCGTTCGATGGCGTGGCGGTGGTAGCGGGTTAACTCTTGGGCCCTAGAGCCCCGCCGCATGAGAAGACTTCATGTTGCGTGTGCGGGCCTTGCGGCCCTGGCCTGGGCGAGCGGCGCGAACGCGCAGGAGGCGTCGCTGCTCGACGCCGTGAAGGCCGGCAAGCCGCTGCTGGAGATCCGCGCCCGCTACGAGCGCTACGACCAGACCAAGACCGCCACGCTGCGCAACAACGCCGAGGGCACGACGGTGCGCACGCGTTTCGGCTGGGAGACCGGCGCCTGGCGCGACGTGAAGGCCCTGATCGAGTTCGACGACGTCCGTCGCGTGGGTCCCGAGCACTTCGCCATCACCACGCCGGGCGTCTCCACGCCGCTGAACGGCGCCGACAAGGCCCGCTTTCCGGCGATCAACGATCCCAACGTCACCGAGGTGAACCGCGCCCAGCTGCAATGGACGCCCAGCAAGGCGCTGCAGCTGACCGCCGGCCGCCAGAAGATCCAGTTCGACGACCAGCGCTTCGTCGCCGCCGCCGCCTGGCGCCAGGACGAGCAGACCTATGACGGCCTGCGCGCCGACCTGTCGCTGAGCCGCTTCAAGGGGACCTATGTCTACGTCACCCGCGTCAACCGGGCGCTGGGCGAGCGGCGCGACTGGGACAGCGACAGCCATTTCGTCAACGCCAGCTGGACCTTCTCCGAGGCCCTGAAGGCCACGGGCTTCGTCTACGCGCTCGATTTCTCGGACTCGCCGCTCAACACCTCGATCACCAAGGGCATGCGGGCCGTCGGCAAGGCCAAGGCGGGCGCCTACACCCTGAACTATTCGGGCGGCTTCGCGCGGCAGAGCGACTATCACCGCGCCACCGCCGACTACGAGCTCGACTATCTGGGCGGCGAGATCGCGGCCACGCGCGGGATCTATACGGCCCAGCTCGGCTACCACACGCTGGAAGGCGACGGCACGCGGGGCTTCGGCGCGCCGCTGGGCGCGGCCCACGGCTTCTACGGCTGGGCCGACGCCTGGTCGTCGCTGGGCGGCAACAAGAGCTTCGCCGACGGCCTGGACGACCTGAACTTCACCGTCACCCTCAAGCCGAAGATCAAGGTCCGCAACTTCGCCAGCCCCGAGCTGCTGGTCCGCTATCACGACTTCGACGACGACCGCACAGGTGTCGACCTTGGTCACGAGTGGAACGCCCAGCTGACGGCGACCATCGCCCCGAAGCTGTCGGCCCAGCTGAAGTACGCCGGCTTCGACCGGGTGGCGAGCGTGCCGCCCGGCACGCCGGCGCCGCCCGCGTCGCGCAAGAAGGTGTGGTTCACCCTCGAGTACAAGCTCTGAGATCGTCCGTAGCGAGAGAAGGGCGCCCGGTTTGCGGGCGCCGCTCAAGTCTTGGGCGCCGTGCCGCTGCGCAAAAACGGCGCCGCACCTGCGAAACGACCGATAACGACGGTTTGCCGATTGCCGATCCCCGGCGGTCGGTGCGTCCCTGATCACCGACACGCGGGGCAACGACGTTCCGCGAGGGGCCGCAAGGCCCTGACGCCGGCGACGGGGTCGGCGACTGTTTTGGACAACGACGTCCGGAGGGGGCTCACGCCCTCGCCGGGCGTTTTTTTTTGGCCTTAAGGGGAAGAGGCATGAGGACGAAGAGGGCCGGGCTGACGCTCGGCGCTGGGCTCGCGGCGCTGCTGTGGGCATCGGGAACGCACGCCCAGACGACAACGCAAGGCACGCCGCCGGCCGTCGAGCCGGAAGCCGTGATCGAGGCGGCCGAACCGCCGCCTCCGCCCGCGCCGCCGCCGACGTTCAGCGACCAGGTGCTGGCCGGCAAGCCGATCCTGGAGGTGCGCTTCCGCTACGAGGGCGTCGACCAGGCCAATCTGCGCGACAGGGCCTCGGCCTACACGGTGCGCACTCGCCTTGGCTGGGAGACCGGCGAGTTCCATGGCCTCAAGGGCCTGATCGAGTTCGAGGACGTCCGCCAGGTCGGCCCCGAGCACTATGCGGTCAACGTGCCAGGGGCGACCACGCCGCCGCTGAACGGCGCCGACAAGGCCCGCTATCCGATCGTCAACGACCCGGACGTCACCGAGGTCAATCGCGCCCAGGTGACCTGGACGCCGGGCGCGGCGCTGCAGGTCACGGCGGGGCGCCAGCGCATCGTGCTCGACGACCAGCGCTTCGTCGGCGGCGTCGCCTGGCGCCAGGACGAGCAGACCTTCGACGGCGTCCGCGCCGACTTCGCCCTTGGCCGGGTGAAGGGGACCTACGCCTATCTCACCCACGTCAACCGCATCCTGGGCGAACTGCGCGACTGGGACAGCGACAGCCATCTCTTGAACGTCACCTGGTCGCCGGCCGAGGCGCTGCGGCTGCAGGGGTTCGTCTACGCGCTGGATTTCGCCAATTCGCCGATCAACTCGTCGATCACCAAGGGCGCCAAGGCCTCGGGCAAGACCTGGCTTGGCCTCTACCAGGTGGCCTATGGCGCAACCTTCGCCCGCCAGAGCGACTATCACGGCAACACGCCCAGCTATGATCTGGACTATCTCGCCGGCGAGGTGGCGGGGACCTTCGACATCTACACCGCCCGCCTGGCCTACGAGCAGCTGGAAGGCGACGGCACGCGGGGCTTCACCACGCCGCTGGGCACGGTTCACGCCTTCAACGGTTGGTCGGACTCGTGGGTCTCGCCGGGCGGCAACAAGAGCTTCGCCGACGGCCTGCAGGACCTGAACGTCGGCCTCAACGTCAAGCCGCGCTTCAAGAAGACCTACTTCTTCAACAGCGATCTGCTGGTCCGCTACCACGACTTCGACGATCAGCGCACCGGCGCCGACCTCGGCCACGAGTGGGAGGTCCAGCTGACCGCGGCGATCACGCCCAAGCTGACCCTGCTGCTGAAGTACGCCGACTTCCAGCGCGAGACGACCGTGCCGGCCGGGACCCTAGCCCCGCCGGCTTCGCGGACCAAGGCCTGGTTCTCCCTCGAATACAAGCTGTGAGCCCGATCATGACCAAGACCGACAAGACCGCCCAATCGGGCGTCTCCATGGGCGTTTCTCGGCGCACGGCCCTGATCGGGGCCGCCGCCACCATGGCCGCCGTCAAGGCCGCGTTCCCGGCGGGGGCTCACGCCGCCGGCGCGGGTCCGGAAACCGCCAAGGCGCGCCTGGGCTTTATCGCCCTGACCGACAGCTCGCCGCTGATCATCGCCAAGGAGCGCGGCTTCTTCGCCAAGCACGGCCTGCCCGACGTGGAGGTGGTCAAGCAGGCCTCGTGGGCGGCCACGCGCGACAACCTGGTGCTGGGCTCGGGCGGCGGCGGCATCGACGGGGCGCACATCCTCTCGCCCATGCCGCTGCAGTTCACCCTGGGCGTCCAGACCGGCGGCAAGCCGCTGCCGATGTACGTGCTGGCCAGGCTCAACACCAACGGCCAGGCGATCTCGGTCGGCAACGACCTGAAGGCCGTGAAGGTCGGCCTGAACGCCGCCGGGGCCAAGGCCAAGTTCGCCCAGCTGAAGGCCTCGGGAAACATCGCAAAGGTGGCCATGACCTTCCGGGGCGGCACCCACGACCTGTGGGTCCGCTACTGGCTGGCCGCGGCGGGGATCAATCCCGACCTCGATGTCTCGACCATCGTCATCCCGCCGCCGCAGATGGTGGCCAACCTCAAGGCCGGCACTCAGGACGCCTTCTGCGTGGGCGAGCCGTGGAACGGCCAGACGGTCAACCAGCGCATCGGCTACACCGCCACCACCACCAGCGAGCTCTGGATGAACCATCCGGAGAAGGCGCTGGGCATGCGGGCCGACTGGGTTGACCGCTATCCGCGCGCCGCCCAGGCCCTGACCGCCGCCGTGCTGGAGGCCCAGATGTGGTGCGACAAGCCGGCCAACAAGGCGGCCATGTGCTCGATCGTCTCGGGGCGGCAGTACATCAACGTGCCCATGGGCGACATCCTGCCCCGCCAGCAGGGAACCATCGACTACGGCGACGGCCGTAAGGTCACAGGCTCGCCCCACGTCATGAAGTTCTGGGCCGACAACGCCAGCTTTCCCTTCAAGTCGCACGACCTGTGGTTCGTCACCGAGAACATCCGCTGGGGCGTGATCGGGCAGGGGGTCAACAAGCAGGCCCTCGTCAACAAGGTCAACCGCGCCGACATCTGGCGCGCGGCCGCCAAGTCCATCGGTCAGTCGGGTCCCGCCGGCGACAGCCGCGGCCCCGAGCGGTTCTTCGACGGCAAGGTGTTCGATCCGGCCAATCCGGGCGCGTACCTCGCCAGCCAGCCCATCAAGAAGCTCGCCTGAGGAGGGGACCCCCATGACCTATCCCAAGCCCGACTTCGCCGAGGCCGCGCCCGTCGCGGCCCCTGTGAAGGCCTCGGTTGCGGTCCCGCCGCCGGCGGCTGCGAAGAACCCAGGAGGGGGCGGCCTTGGCCGCAGGGCGGGGGCGGTCGCCGCCGCCGTCCTGCCGCCGGCGTTGACCGTGCTGGTGATCATGGCGCTGTGGCAGGGGCTGTCGGGCGACTCCTACGAGGGCCTGCCGTCGCCCTCGCGCATCTGGCTGGAGTCCAAGGAGCTGATCGTCGATCCGTTCTACGACCGGGGCGGGGTCGACAAGGGCCTGTTCTGGCATGTGCTGACCAGCCTGAAGCGCGTGGCCTTCGGTTTCTCGATCTCGGCGGTGGTCGGCATCGGTCTGGGCGTGCTGGTCGGCGCCAACCGCTGGGCCCACCGGGGGCTGGATCCGATCTTCCAGGTGCTGCGCACCGTGCCGCCGCTGGCCTGGCTGCCGATCTCGCTGGCGGCCTTCCACGAGGCCAATCCGTCGGCCCTGTTCGTGATCTTCGTCACCTCGATCTGGCCGATCGTCATCAACACCGCCGTCGGCGTGCGCAACATCCCCGAGGACTATCGCAACGTCGCCCGCGTGCTGCGGCTGTCGCCGATCGAGTACTTCTTCAAGATCCTGCTGCCCGCGACCACGCCCTACATCTTCACGGGCCTGCGCATCGGGGTGGGCATGAGCTGGCTGGCCATCGTCGCCTCCGAGATGCTGCTGGGCGGCGTCGGCGTCGGCTTCTTCATCTGGGACCAGTACAACGCCTCACGCATCTCCGACATCGTCGTGGCCCTGGCGTGGGTGGGCCTCACGGGCTTTGCCCTGGACCGCATCGTGGCCCTCCTGGGCCGCATCGTCTCGCGCGGCGACGCGGCGAGCTGAGAAGGAGAAACACCATGGGCAAGGCCTATCTCTCCATCGAGAACCTGAGCGTCACCTTCGGGCACGGCGCGGGGGCTTCCGAAGTGCTGCGCGGCGTCGAGCTGCAGGTGGCCAAGGGCGAGTTCGTCTCGATCATCGGCCATTCGGGCTGCGGCAAGTCCACGCTGCTGAACGTGGTGGCGGGCCTGGTTCCGGCCTTCACCGGGGCGGTGATCCTCGACCGCGAGGCCGTCAGTGCGCCGGGGCCGGAGCGGGCGGTGGTGTTCCAGAACCACTCGCTGCTGCCGTGGCTGTCGGTGCGCGAGAACGTGCAGCTGGCGGTCGACAAGGTGTTCGCCGGCAAGAAATCCGCCGTCGAGCGCCGCGACTGGACGCTGCATAATCTCGACCTCGTCAAGATGACCCACGCCAGGGACAGGCGGCCGTCCGAGATCTCCGGCGGCATGAAGCAGCGGGTCGGCATCGCCCGGGCGCTGGCCATGCAGCCCAAGGTGCTGCTGCTGGACGAGCCGTTCGGGGCGCTGGACGCCCTGACCCGCGCGCACCTGCAGGACAGCGTCATGGAGATCCAGGCCAGCCTCAACAACACCGTGCTGATGGTCACCCACGACGTCGACGAGGCGGTTCTGCTGTCGGACCGCATCGTGATGATGACCAACGGCCCGCGCGCCACGATCGGCGAGGTGCGCCCGGTGGAGCTCGTTCGGCCGCGCGATCGCCTGGCCATGGCGGAGGACGCGTCCTACGTCCACGCCCGGGCGGCGGTGATCGAGTTCCTCTATGCGCGGAGGGCGGCTTAGGCCGCCAGCTGCTGGCGCAGGTCGGCCAGCGTGCCCTCGATGTGCTCGGCGAGCAGCGCTTCCACCCGCGCCGCGTCGCCGGCCTTCCAGGCGTCGAGGATGGCCCGGTGCTCGCGGCTGGCGCGCTCGTCGCGGCCCAGCGGCTCCAGATGCAGGCGCACATAGCGCTCCGACAGGATCTGCAGGCGCTCGACCAGCTGGCTGGTGACATGCCCGCCGGGGCGGACCAGGGCCATGTGGAAGGCGCGGTTGCAGGTCACGTGGTCGCCCTGCGGCTTGCCCAGTTCGGCTTCCAGCGTCGCCAGCGCGCTTTCGGCGTGGGCGTGGTCGTCGGGGCCGGCCTTCAGCGCCGCCTCGGCCGCCGCGCCAGGCTCCAGCCGCAGGCGCAGGGCGAAGACCTCGCTGGCCTCCTCGGTCGACGCCGGCCGGACGACATAGCCCTTGTTGGGGTACGAGCTCAGCAGCCCGTCCTGCTCTAGGCGGCTCAAGGCCTCGCGCAGCGGGATCTTGGAGACCCCCAGTTCGGCGGCGATGGTGTCCTGCCGCACCGCCGCGCCCGGCGGCATGTCGCCCGTGAGGATCCTCCGTCGCACGATCTCGTAGGTCTGATCGGACAGGGTGCGGACGACGATACTCATGCGTTGCGAACTGGCCCCAGTCGGCGCCCCCGCGCCGAAACAAGCCCCGTATACCAGATTGCGCCGGGACCCGGATTAAACCTCGGTCATTTCAGACCACTTGGAAACCCGCCCAGAACGGATCCTCGCGGTCGATCCAGAGGGTGTTGAATCCCGTGGCGATCGCCGAGCCCTGAACCGAGGGAATGATCGCCTGGTGATCGCCCAGCACGGCCTTGGCCTCCACCCGCCCGACGAAGCGGCTCTTGATGTAGCTTTCGTGGACGAAGGCCTCGCCGACCTCGAGGCGGCCCGTTGCGAAAAGGTGCGCCAGGCGCGCCGAGGTGCCGGTGCCGCAGGGACTGCGGTCGATGGCCCGATCGCCGTAGAACACCGCGTTGCGCCCGTCCGCCCCGTCGCCGGCCGGGGCGTCGGCCCATAGCACGTGGCTGACCCCGCGGATCGTCGGGTCCAGCGGATGCACGGGCTCTACCTGCTCGCGCACAAGGGCGCGCACGATCGGGCTCAGCCGCAGGATTTCGGCCGCGCCCAGGGCGTCGACCCCGGCATAGGCGCCCTGCGGCTCGACGATGGCGTAGAAGTTGCCGCCGTAGGAGACGTCGACGCTGAGCGGGCCAAGGCCCGGAACCTCGATCCGGATCCCGGTCGAGGCCAGATAGCTGGCGACGTTGCGGATCTTCACCGAGGTCACCTTCGAGCCTTGGATCTCGTAGGCGATGTCGATGACCCCGGCCGGAACCTCCAGCCGCAGGCGGCCGGGCTCGCGCGGGGTGATCAGGCCGTTCTCAAGGGCGAAGGTGACGATGCCGATCGTGCCGTGGCCGCACATCGGCAGGCAGCCGCTGGTCTCGACGAACAGGATGCCCGCGTCGCAGTCGGGCAGGGTGGGCGGGTAGAGGAAGCCGCCCGACATCATGTCGTGGCCGCGCGGCTCGAACATCAGGCCGGTGCGGATCCAGTCGAAGCGGGCCAGGAAGTCCTGCCGCCGCTCGCTCATGCTGGCCCCGCGCAGCAGCGGCGCGCCGCCGGCGACCAGCCGCACGGGGTTTCCGGCGGTGTGGCCGTCGATGCAGAAGAAGGTGTGGCGCATGGCGTCTCCAGGAACCGGCGGGGCTGTCGGGGTCAGGTGTGTCAGGCCGCCTGGGGCTTGGCCAGGGCCGGCCGGCTGGCGGCGGCCTCCTCGACCATGGCGACCACCTGGGCCCGGCGGGCGCCGGCCAGCGGCAGGCGCGGCATGCGCACGCGTTCGGAGCCGCGGCCCATCATCTCCTCGGCCAGCTTGATCGACTGGACGAGGTCGTGCTCGGCGTCGAGGTGCAGCAGCGGCATGAACCAGCGGTAGATGCGCCGCGCGGTCTCCAGGTCGCCGGCCTCGACCGCCTCCACCAGGGCCACCGACTCCCGCGGGAAGGCGCTGGTCAGTCCCGAGACCCAGCCCTTGGCGCCCAGCAGCAGGCCCTCCAGCGCCACGTCGTCCAGGCCCGCCATCAGCACGAAGCGCTCGCCGAAGGCGCGGGAAAGGTCGGTGAAGCGGCGGGTGTCGGGCGCGCTTTCCTTGACCGCCACGATGGTCGGCTCGTCGGCCAAGCGCGACAGCACCTCCAGGCCGATCGAGACGCGATAGGCCGGCGGGTTGTTGTAGAGCATGATCGGCAGGCCGGAGGCGCGGGCCACGGTGCGGAAGTGGGCCTCCAGTTCGGCCTCGGTGGGCACATAGACCATGGCCGGCAGGGCCATCAGCGCATCGGCGCCGATCGCCTCAGCGTCGCGGGCGAAGGCGGCGGCGCGCGGCGTGGTCAGCTCCGAGCAGCCGACGATGATCGGCGCCCGCCCGGCCACCACCTCAACGGCGGCCTTCAGCAGGCTGCGCTTCTCGTCGGGCTCCAGCGAATTGTTCTCGCCGCAGGTGCCCAGCACGACCAGGCCATGCACCCCGTCGCGTACAAGATTGTCGAGCACCCGCTGGCTGGCGTCATGATCCACCGACAGGTCGGGCTTGAACTGGGTGGTGGCGGCGGGGAATACCCCGGTCCAGCGCATGGGGCTCATTGCTTTGCGGCTCCTGTTTCGTCATATCGTATACGATATTAAGCTGAGGGACGTGGCAAGGGCATGAAGGCGGCTGGAACGGCGGTGATCGGCGGCGGGATCGTCGGGACGGCCTGCGCGCTCGCCCTGCGCCGCGCCGGCGAGGACGTGCTGCTGATCGACCCGCGCCGGGACCCGCCGCCGGCCTCGTTCGGCAACGCCGGCCATATCGCCGTCGAGCAGGTCGAGCCGCTGGCTTCGCCGACGGCCCTGGCCTCGGCCCCGCGCCGGCTGTTCGGCCTGGGCGGGGCGCTGGATTTCCGCCTCGCCGACGCCGGGACCTGGGGGCCGTGGGTCGCCCGCTATGTCGCCGCCAGCACCGCCGAACGCGCGGGCAGGGGCAGGGCGGCGCTGAGCGGCCTGCTGGCGGGCGCCTTGCCGGCCTGGCGGCGCCTGGCCTCTTCGCTGGGGCGCCCCGATCTCGTCATCGAGCAGGGCCACCTGGTGGTCTGGGAGACCAGCGACGCGGCCCGCAAGGGCCTGGCCGCCTGGCGCGCGGCCGACATCGGGACGGCGAGCCTGTCCACCCTCGACGATGCGGGCCTGCGCCGCGTCGCCCGCCAGGTGAAGCCTCCGCTGGTCGGCGGCGTGCGCTTCGACGGCACGGCCCAGGTCAGCGATCCGGGCGAGGCGCTGCGTCTGCTGGGCGAGGCGTTCGAAGCCGAGGGCGGCCGCCGGCTGGTTGCGAGCGTGGCCCGCCTGGCGCCCGCCGGACGCGGCGTCCAGGCCGTGCTGGACAGCGGCGAGCGCGTGGCCGCCGGCCGCATCCTGGTCGCCGGCGGGGTGGGTTCGGGACCCCTGATGCGAAGCCTTGGCCATGTCGCGCCGGTCATCGCCGAGCGCGGCTATCACCTGGAAGGCGGGGCCGGCGGCTGGGCCGATCTGCCGCCGGTGGTGTTCGAGGACCGCTCGCTGATCCTCACCCGCTTTGGCGACCGGCTGCGGGCGGCCAGCTTCGTCGAGTTCTGCCGCGACGGCGCGCCGCCCGACCCGGCCAAGTGGGCGCGGCTGCACCATCACCTGGCGGCGCTGGGGATCACGCTGCAGGGCGAGGTGCGGCAATGGTCCGGCGCGCGGCCCACCTTGCCCGACTACCTGCCCGCCATTGGCGCCAGCCGGCGGGCCGATAACCTCTACTACGCCTTCGGCCACCAGCACCTGGGGCTGACCCTGGCGGCGACCACCGGCGAGATCACGGCCCGGCTGATGGCCGGCGAGCCCGTCGACCTGGCTCCCTTCGACCTCGACCGGTTCGCATCCGGTCGCGACAAGACCACGAGGAAAGACGCATGACCCTGGGCGTGGGCGGATCGACCATGGCCGCCGAACTGGCCGACCTGTCGCTGCGTGCCGGCCGGCCGCCGGCCATCGCCGCCGCCGAGTACGAGGCGCGGCTGGAGAAGGCGAGGGGGCTGACCCGCGCGCTGGGCGCTGACGCCCTGCTGATCGGGGCCGGCGCCTCGCTGCGCTATTTCACCGGCGTGCCGTGGGGCGCGACCGAGCGGCTGGTCGCCCTGCTGCTGCCGGTGATCGGCGCGCCGGTGATGATCTGCCCCGGCTTCGAGCTGGGGTCGTTGCAGGCCGACCTGAAGATCGAGGTCGAGATCCGCCTGTGGCAGGAGCACGAGAGCCCCGCTGCCCTGGTCGGCCGGGCGCTGGCGCAGCTGGGCGCCGACGTGCTGGCGCTGGATCCGGCCGCGCCGTTCTCGCTGTTCGCGGCCCTGCGACAGGCCGCGCCGTCTCTGTCGGTCAAGGACGCCGGCCTGGTGGTCGACGGCTGTCGGGGCGTGAAGTCGCCGGCCGAACTGGCGCTGATGCGCTACGCCAAGGCCATCACCCTGGACGTCCATCGCCGCGCCGGCGCGGTGCTGGCGCCGGGCGTGCGGGCCAGCGAGGTGAAACGCTTCATCGACGAGGCCCATCGCGCGGCCAGCGGCGGGGGCTCGACCTTCTGCGCCGTGCAGTTCGGCGAGGCCACGGCCTATCCGCACGGTCTGCCCGGCGACCAGGAACTGGCCGAGGGCGATCTCGTGCTGATCGACACCGGCTGCCAGGTCGAGGGCTACCAGGCCGACATCACCCGCACCTATGTCTTCGGCTCTCCCGGCGAAGAGCACCGCCGCATCTGGGAGATCGAACACGAGGCGCAGGCCGCCGCCTTCGCCGCCGTCCGTCCCGGCCTGCCGTGCGAGGCTGTCGACGCGGTCGCCCGGCGGGTGCTCGAACGCCATGGCCTGGGCCCCGACTACGCCCTGCCGGGCCTGCCGCACCGCACCGGCCACGGCATCGGCCTGTCGATCCACGAAGGACCCTACCTGGTGCGCGGCGACGCGACGCCCCTGGCGCCGGGCATGTGCTTTTCCAACGAGCCGATGATCGTCATCCCCGGCCGCTTCGGCGTGCGCCTGGAAGACCATTTCCACGTCACCGAAGACGGGGCGGCCTGGTTCACTCCGCCGTCTCCGTCGATCGACGACCCGTTCGGCCTGCGGGCTCGGTAGTCCTCCCCCTCTGGAAGAGGCGGCCCGACGGGCGGGGAGGGGAAGTCCAGCCTATTTCAGCCCGAGGGTGACCGGGTTGGTCGTGCGCACCAGGGCCCGGGGCGGGGCGTCCTGGGAGGCCACGGTCTGTTCGGCGCCCTTCTCGGCGGTCACCGCCTGGCCCTGGGAGTCGACGAAGGCCGCGGTGATGCCGCGGGCCGACATCGCGGCGACGGCCTGCGCGCCGGTCAGGCCGCGCACCTCGGGCATGGGGGCCGCATCGTCCAGGGCGGTGGGCGGCGGCACGGGCACGATCTTGAAGGTCAGCTTGGCCGCGCCGCTGGCCTGGAAGGCGTAGCGCTGCTGGAAGGCCGCATCGACGGGGGTGACATAGGTCCGCGCCTTGCCGATCGCGGCGACCTGGCCCGACGTGCCGGCGCTGCCGTCGGCGCCGCCGGTGCCGCCGATATGCATAGAGACCTGCACTTCGCAGGTGGTCTCGGGCAGCACGTAGAAGGTCGGCTGGTAGCCGATGGCGCGCAGGGCCTCGACGCCCTCGTCGCCGTCGCTCTCGTACATGGCCAGGGTGGCGGCCAGCGAGGCGTGGTCGAGCGCGGCCTGAGCCTCGGCCACCCCGCGGCCGACGGCGGCGATCACCTCGCCCAGCGGCGTGGCCAGGCTTTCGCTGAGCAGGTCGGAGGCGTCCTGGGCCATGGGTCAGGCTCCCTGTTCGTCGGCGAAGATGACCATCACCCGCGCGCCGCGGGCGATGATGGATCCGGCCCCGGGCGACTGGACCATGGCCTGGCCGGGGGCGACGGCCGGGTTGAGGCCGCGCGGGCCGGTGCTGGCCTCCAGCACCAGGCCCACCGAGGTCAGCACGCGGCGCACCGCGCTTTCGGTCAGCTGCAGCACATCGGGCACGCGGGGGCCGTCGTCCTCGCTGGCGACCTTCTCGGGAATGAACTGGAACTTCAGGTCGCTCAGCGAGTCCTGCGGCAGGGTCTTGAGGGTGTCGGCGTCTAGGAATTCCATGCTGCCGCTGTCGCGCAGTATGCCCTTGGCGCTGACCTGGATCGCGCCCAGCGAAAAGCCCGTCGGCTTGAGGGTCTTCTGGGCGCTGTCGAGCTGGGTGGCCATGGTGGTGGCCAGATCGGTGACCGCCACGGTTCGCAGCGTGGACGCGACGGCGGGGTTGATCACGCCGGCCGTGGTCCCGGCCGTCGTCCCGCCGGTGGTTCCCGTCGTCGGATCCGGCGTGCGCGTGGCCTTGATGTCCTCGATCTCGAGGTCCTTGGCGACCAGGGTGGCGCGCAGGCCGGAGATCTCCTTTTCCTGCTCGGCGACAACCCGGCTCCGCTCGACCAGCTGGGCGTCGCGGCCGGCCAGTTCCTGGTCGCGTTGCGCCAGGCGGGCGTTGCTCTTGGCGGCGTCGTCGGCGGCCTGGGCCCTGACGGCGGCGATCTGGGCGTCACGCTCGCCCAGGGCCTTTGACTGGCTCGCGATCTGGACGTCGCGGGCGGCCAGGTCCTGGTCGCTCCTGGCGCGGGCGGCGGTGATGTCGGCCTTTTCGGCGCGCAGGGTGGTGATCTGGGCGTCGCGCTCGGTGATCTGTTTCGACTGGGTCGAGATCTGGGCGTCCCGCGCGGCCAGATCCTGGTCGTTCTTGGCCAGCCGCGCGGTGAAGGTCTTGGTGGTGTCGTCGACCGCCTGGGCGCGGATCGCGGCGGCGTCGACTGTCGGCGTCGCGGCGATGGCCGCGTCGGTGGCCACCACCCCGCCGATCGGCGCGGCCGTCCGCAGGGTGCGGGCCGACAGGGTGCGGGCGATCACCGTTTCCTGCACGGCCAGGCGGCGCACCTGGCCGAAATCGATAGCCAGGGCGCCGGTGCGCGCGTTGCGGGTGAATTCGGGGCTGGCCGAGATCACGCCGGCGCCTTCGACCAGCCGGAAGGCCGGGGCGAAGGGCAGGGTGTCGTCGGCGATGGTTCCCGCGCCCTTGGCCGTGCCGGCCGCGTCGGTCTTGGCGCTGGAGGCGCTGGCCCAGGCGCCGGTCTTCAGGTCGAACAGCTGGACGTCCAGCGACGCGCCGGCCGCGACGGCGCCGTCGGCGTCGGTCAGCCGGGCGGTCCAGGAGAAGGCGGTGCTCATCCGACTTCCTCCATGCCGACCACGCCCCGGCCGCTGTAGGCGCCGATGGAGGCGACCACCACCACGACCGCGCGGGCGGGCTCCTTGGCGATCGACAGGGCGGCGACCGCGCGCCCCTCGGCGTCGGTGCGCAGCAGGGCCTGCTGCAGCCGCGTGCCGGGCTGGCGCACGAAATTGGCCACGCCCCGCGCCGCCGACAGGGTGGCGCTGGCGGCGTCGTCGATGTTCAGCTCGACCGGCTGGCCGGCCAGCACCTCGCCGGCGCTGTTGGTGACCACGACCGACAGGTTGGCGAGCCCGCCGATGTTGCCGCCGCCCGAGACGGCGATGCGCGGGGTGGGCAGGCCCTCGCCCGGCGGGGTGGCCACGAGGCGCCCGCTGATCGTGCTGCTGACCTGCTGGTTGGTGCTGTTCTGGTCCTTGGCGGTGAACAGCAGGGCGATGGGCCGCCCGCCGCTGTCGGCCTTGGTCTGCATGTCGACCTTGATCGAGAAGTCGAGGAACGGCAGCTGGTAGCCGCCGATGGGCGCGCCGCTGGCGTCGACCTTCGGGCCGCTGTTGAGGGCCAGCTGCGCCTCGCGCACCCCTTCGGCGAGGGCCACGAGCAACTCCTCGATCGAATTGCCGACGAAGCGGCTTTCGGCCGGCATCAGGCGTCTCCCTCGGAACTGTCGCGGGACTCTTCGGAGCGCTTGGCCTTCAGGCGCTCCAGGGCGCGGTCGCGGCGAGCGTCGTCGCGGGCCTCGTCGGCCTCCTTCAGCTCGCGCACGTCGCTGGCCATCTCGCGCAGGCGGTCGGCCTTCTCGGCGTAGTCGGCCAGTTCGCCGACCGCGACGCTGAGCTTGCGGGCCGTCTCGCGCACGTACGGATCGGCGCGGCCCAGGCCCGGGATGCGCTCGCGGGCCCGTTCCACCCAATCGCTGGGAATGGCGTCGCGGGCGCTGTCCAGCGCGCGTTCGGCGGCGGCGTAGGCCTTGCGGCCGCGGCTGACCATGTCGCGGGCCTTGGCCAGGCGCCGGTCGAGGGGATCGCTGGCCGACGCCGCGCGCGGCCGCTGGTCGACGCCCTGCAGGGCGCGGCCGGCGTCGCGCAGACCCCGACCGGCCTCGGCCAGAGAAGCCAGCCGCCGCGACGGTTCGGTGGAGGAGGCGGGTTCCCGGCGGGCGGCGATCCGTTCCCACGGAGCCTCGCGCGGCGTGGCCGCCGGGCGTTCCCAGGCGGCCTCGCGGGCGGGCGCGGGCGGCCGCTCGAAGATCTCGGGCGTGGTGAAGCGGCGCAGGTCCGGCGTCAGCTCGCCGGGGGTTGGTCGCGCCTGCTCACCCGGGGTGGCGCGAAGGCCCTCGCCCGGCGTGGTCCGCAGGGCGTCGGCGGCCGTGCCGCGCAGGGCGGGCGGCAGGGCCGGCGGATGCGGGTCGGGCCGCGGCGCGACGGCGGCGCGGGCGGCGTCGCGCCCGGCGCTCCAGCGTTCGAGCTCGGCCCGGCGCTGGTCCAGCGGCGTGACGGCGTAGCGCGGATCGCCGAGCCCGCCCTGGCCGGTCAGGCCGGCCATCCTGCTCTCCAGCGCCTGACGCTCGGCCATCAGCCGCGCCAGGTTCGGAGACACGGCGGCCGGATCGGCGCCCGGCGGCAGGCCGCGAGGCGGGGAAGGGGTCGCCCGCGCGGCCGGCGCGGCCGCCGGCGCCGGCGACTTGGCGCGACGCAGGGCGTCCTTCCAGGGCGGATCGCTCATCCGTCGTCTTCTTCCTCGGCGGCCCGTCGCTTCTCGATCAGCGCGCGCACCCGCTCTTCGAACAGCGCCGGCGGCGGGATGGGCACCAGCTTGGTGCGCATCAGGCTCGAACCCTCGGCGCTGTACTGGTACTTGGCCGCGTAGCTGGCGCTGACGCTGCTGGCGCTGACCGCGCCGCCGCCGCCGAACGGCGTCCAGAAGCCGCCAGCCTTGACCGTCGTGCTGCTGCTGCTGCGCTTGATCTCGGTCTCGGACTTGAACGAGATCGACATCTTCAGCTCGATCACGGTGTCGACGAACTGGTAGAAGGTCGGCGTGAAGCCGAGCTCCAGCAGGCTGTACTCCTGGCCGTCGCCGAACTTGACCATGTAGGTCTTCGACTTGGCCCCTTCGCCTTCCTTCTCCTCGTCGGCGTCCTCGTCGTAGCCGGCCATCAGCCGGGCTATCCGCAGCGACACCATGTCGAGCTGCAGCTGGGCGGTGGCGATGCCGACGCCCAGGCGCTGGACCATCTCCGGGAAGGGGACGGCGAGCAGTTCGGTGCCCACGCTCATGGCGCGTTCTCCCTCCGGGACGTTACGGGTTCACGGGGGCGGGGTTCTGGGTTCCCAGCTTCTTGTCGAGCAGGCGGCGGCGACGCTCGACCTCCTCGTCCAGCTGACGGCGGATCCGCTCTTCCAGGATGGCCGGGGGCGGGATCGGCACCAGCTTGGTGCGCAGCAGGCTCGAACCCTCGGCCGAGTAGCTGTATTTCGACGAGTAGCTGGCGTCGACCTGGCTGGTCGAGACCTGGGTCGTGTTGCTCGTGCCAGCCTTGCCGCGGAACAGGCTCCAGCTGAAGCTCGAGCCCTTGGTGGTCACCTGGCTGGTCGCCTTGGAGGTGCGGGTGGACTCGCTGCTGTAGGTGATCTTGATGGCGATCTTCACCTCGATGATCGTGTCGACGAACTGGTAGAAGGTGGGCGAGAAGCCCAGTTCCAGCATCGACAGGCGCGTCGGCACCCGGATCAGGGTGGTGTCGGGGTTCTCGCCGTTGTCCTCGGCGGCGTCCTTCTGGTCCTTGACGACCTTTTCCAGCGCCTTGGTGTCGCCGCCGGAGATGGCGTTGTCGGCGGCGATGTAGGCCAGCGCGTCGCTGGCGGTCATCAGGTCGTAGCCGAAGAAGATGCGGCTGTCGTCGAAGGTGGTTTTGCCCTCGTCGTCGGTCACGGCCTGGAGGCCGCCCATCATCTCGGCCACTTCGATGCTGTTGGCGTCCAGCTTGATCTGGCCCTCGGCGATGGCGAAGGCCATCTGGCGGATCATGTCCCCCATGGGGACGTTCAGAAGCTCTCTCCCGATCGACATGTCTGGTCCTTCCTAGGGATTGGGCGCGGGCGCAGGGGTGGGCTCGCTGATCTTGCGAAGCAGGTTTTCGAGATTTTCGGGCGGGGGCAGGCTGACCAGCCGGGCCGCGATCGAACTCATGCCCTCGGCGCTGACCGAGAACTTGCGCGCGTAGCTGACGTTGACCGAGGCGGCGACCATGACGAAGCCGGCCTGTACGCCGACCGTGGCCCCGGCCGAGACGCCGAACTCGGTGCTCTCGGTCATGCTGAACGACAGCTTGGCCTCCACCGTCGCCTCGGTGAAGCTGTAGAAGGTGGGCGTGAAACCCAGCGAGATCAGGTTGTGCGTCTCGCCGCCCAGTTCGATCTCGGCCTCGGCCATGGCCTTGGCCGTCTCGATGCTGTTGCGGTCGAGCGCGGACTGCGCCTGGGCGATGGCGATGCCCAGGCGTTCGATGATCTGCGGCAGCGGCGCGGACAGCAGCTGCCGGGTGACGGACGCGGTCTCGCTCATAGCGTGGGCGTCGGGGTCGGCGTGGAGCCGTTGGCCGGCGCCAGATAGGTCTTGATCTCGTCCAGGAACTCGACGGGCGCGGGCACCGCGACGATGCGGGCCGAGATGCTGCTGTTGCCGTTGATCGACTGCTCGAACTGCCGGCTGGTGCGGTAGTCGACCGACAGACCCACGGCGACCGAGACCTTAGGCTTGTCGGCGCTGGCGGTCGGGCCGGCGGCGATCTTGTCGAGGGCCTTGGTGACGCTGGCGCCGTCGGCGGCCGACAGGGCGATGTCGTTGGCCGACAGGGTGACCAGGTTGATCACCACCGCGTCCTTGGCGTCGGAGAAGCTGACCACGCCGCCCTTGCGCACGGCGCGCACGCCGTGGGTGGCGCTGCCGGCGTTGACGTCGCGCGCCAGGTTGAAGGCGTAGGCCTGGGGCGAGTTGGCCTCCAGCGTGGTCGAGCCGTCATTGGCCGCGGTTCCGCTGATCGCCACCGAGGTTTCCGAGGCCCCGACCTTCACCGCGGTGCCGTCCACCGGAACGGCGGTGAAGTGGCGCACGATGATGAAGCCGTTGCCGCCGCCCGAGCTGGTCTTGTCCGGCGTCGGCGTGGTCTGCAGCTGGGTTCCGGCGGACTCGACCACGATCAGCAGGTCGTTGGAGTCGGCCAGCAGCACCTCGGCCCGGCGGAACTGCTGGTTGGCGACGTTGTCGACGGCGCCCTGGGCCTTCCAGCTGGCTTCGCCGCGGCTTTCGACCTTGCGGATCTGGCCGGGCGCGACGCCGTTGTCGCGCAGGAACTCGGCCACCTTGTTGGCGCGGTCCAGGCCCAGCTTCTGATTGTAGGGATCGGTGTCCACCCGGTCGGTGAAGCCGACGACATCGACCGTCGCGCCGTTGGCCTTCAGCGCCCGCGCCACCAGGGTCAGTTCCTCGATGGCGGCCTGCTTGAGGTCCGACTTGCCGCTGTCGAACAGCGCCAGGCCCAGCGTGCCGCCGCCGACCGGCAGGTCGGAGCCGACCGGATCGCGCAGCAGCTTGGCCTTGAAGCCGCCCAGCGTGTTGATCTGGCTGGCGACGGCGCGGGCGTAGAGCAGGTTGTTGGCCTTGGCGTCGACCTTGGTGCTCTTGCCCGAGGCCAGCACGAACTCCTCGCTGGTGTTGTTGGTCGGGGTCTCGACGATGCGGATGACGCCCAGGCTGGCCTCCGAGGCGGCGTAGAACGCCACGCTGGTGTCGGTCTTGATCGGGTTCTTGGCGGTGTCGGGTTCCAGCTTGAACGGCACCTTCGTGCGCTTGGCGCTGACATAGGCCCGCTCGAACTTGCCGGTGGGCGTGCCCAGCTTCTTGGCCAGGTCCTCGGCGGCGGCCTCGACGTCGGCGCCGGCGGCGTCGGTCTTGGTTCCGTCGACGGTGACGCTGGCCGGCAGGCTCTTGAGCGTGACCTGAGCCTCGCGGGCGTTGGCCGGAGCCTGGGGACCGCCCTGGCCGAAGCCGAAGTCGAGCTTGCCGCCGATGCCGAAGGCGCTGGCCTCGCCGACTTTCATGGTCAGCTGCATCGAGACCGTCAGGTCGGCGTGCTGGTAGTGGTAGAACGGCGGCGACAGGCCCAGCTGCAGCAGGCTCTTGCCGCCCAGGCCCGGACGCGGCTCCACGTACTCGCCGACCTGGGCCAGGCTGTTGAGGTCGAGCGCTTTCTGGGCGTCGGCGATCGACAGGCCCATGGCCTTGATGAACTCGGCGACGCTGGCGTCGGCCAGGATCTGGCCGGGCGTCATCTTCTCGATGGGGTTCTCGTCAGCCATGCATCGGCTCCTTGATCCGCGGCTCCTTGGGTCCCACGGGGGACTCACAGGCGCGGGCGCTGTCGACGGTGTCGGCGCGCACGGTCCAGTAGCCGTGGGCGCGCTGGGCTTCGGCCATGCGGACGGCCGGAACGCCGAGGCCGCGGGCCGTCCAGGCCAGGAGGTCGCGGGACAGGGGCAAGGCCCCGTCCAGGGCGATGGCGGCGGCCAGGCTCTCGCGTGCGCCGGTCACGTCGCCGGCCTTGAGGCGGTTGACGCCGCAGCGTTCGAGCAGGCAGGCGCGATCGCGGCGCTGGAAGTCGCTGGGCGTTCCATCGCCCAGCTCGGCGGCGGCGCTGCAGGCGGCTTCGTGGGCCAGCATGGCGGCCTGTTCGTTGGCGCCGGTGCGCTCCAGGCTTTCCAGGACGCAGTGCAGGTAGTGCCGGGCGAAGACCTGCGGGGCGCGCACGCCGTGGGCCAGGCGCAGGGCTTCGCGATACTTGGCCAGCGCCTCGTCGTGCCGGCCCTTCAGCGCCAGCAGCTTGCCCGCCTCGGCGACGCCGGCGTGCAGGCGATGCACGTCGATGGCGGGCGTCATGCGCGGGCCTCGGAAAACAGCACCTCGGCCCCGGCCGCCTCCAGCCGATGGCGCATCAGTCGCGCGCGGGGGCGCGGCATCAGCGCCGTCGAGACGGGGGCGGCTTCGGGCAGGCCGATTTCGGCGAGCACCCGGGTCGGTGCGGAAATGATGTCTAGCGCCTGGTAGGAGAAGGTCTCCAGTTCCGCGCGCACGGTCAGGCCGGCCTCGGCGTAGGCGGCCATGCGGCCCTCCAGGTCGGCGAAGGCGACGCCGGCCTCGACGGGAACCGGCAATGCCTGGCGCAGCAGCTCGAAATCCTCGGCCGGGACGCCGGCCAGCGCTTCCAGCGCGGCGGCGCCTTCGACGGGAGCGGCGACCAGCTCGACGGTGAAGCGCAGGAAGGCCTGGTCGACGATCCGCACCTGCTCGGGGGCTTTCAGCCGCCGCCACAGGCTGTCGGCTTCGCTGCGGCCAAGGTCGAAGACGGTGGCCGAACCGCCCGGCGTCAGATCCGCGCCGTTCGGCAGCCTCTGGCGCAGGATGCCGATCTGCAGGTGCGACAGGTCGCTGGCGAACAGGGCGAAGCGGGCTTCGTCCGGACGGCTGGCGGTCAGCCGCACGGCGCCGGCGGGCAGGGCGGCCTCCAGGGCGCGGACCGTGGCTTCGGTGACGGCGCCCAGGATCACGCCCGGCGGGGTCAGCAGCAGGTCGAGGGCGGCGGCGGCCTCCATGCCCAGGAACCGGCCGAGCACGACGCCCACGGCGTCGGCGGCGTCGAGGTCCAGGAGTTCGCCCGCCAGGTCCATCGACGGCGCGCGGGCCGGGGCCGGGCCGGCGGGCGCGACGGCGGCTTCGACCCCGAGGGTTCCGATCAGTTCGGCCAGGCGCGTCGCGTCCTGCCGGGGCAGGCCCGCCAGCAGCCGTGCCGGGGCGCGGTAGAGCGCGTCGACCACGGTCTCGACGGGCAGTTCCAGGGCCTGGCTGAGCACGGACGCGGCGCGCGGCGACGCGTTTCCGATGCTGGTGATCAGCAGGTCGGCGGCCTCAGGTTCGACGCTTGGATACGCAACGCTGGGGAACACCGACGACTCGAGCACCAACACCTCCCTCAAGGCTGGTTTCGACCGGGGTAATCCACGCTCTAGTTGGCGCGGCTCGGGACTCGTGTCAGAGTTGTATCACTTTGTAAAGTTCTGAAATCTTGCACGTGGTGAATATGCGCCATGTGCGTTCGGTCGTGTGCGGACGATCGGCTCTAGCGCCTTGTCAGCAAGGCTCCCGCGCCGCCCAGCGCGGCCAGGGCGGCGGCCATGAACACGCCGCGCAGATCGCCGCCGGTCGACGCCACGGCGATGCCGAGCAGCGGGCCCAGCGCCTGGGAGGCCGCCACCGCGACGTTCATCAGGCCAAGGTCGCGGCCGTTGCGGGCGCCGTCGGGCAGCACCTCGGCCACGAGGGCCAGATTGCTGGTCGAATAGACCCCGTGTCCGATCCCGAAGATGATCTGGGCGACCAGCGGACCCGGCCATTCGGGAGCAAACAGCAGCAGCGCCACGCCCGCGGCGATCAGCACGCCGCCAGCGATGACCATCGGCCTGCGGCCTAGCCGGTCCGACACGGGGCCGCTGGCCGCGCCGGCCGCCAGCATGCCCAGGGTCGAGGCCGTCAGCAGCAGGCCGAACGCCGCCTCCGGCGTCACGCCCGGCAGGCGGCTGGCCAGGTCGCCGCGGTCCTTGAGGTAGAAGAACAGGTAGAGGGTGTGCAGCGCCACAGCCGTCTCCACCAGCAGGCGCGAGACGAACACCATCCGGAAGCGCCCGTCGGCGAAGGCGGTGAGCCGCAGGCTGGGCCAGGCGATGGGCGCGCGGGCGGCGGGCGGCGGCTCGCGCAGGGTCAGGGCGAAGGGCAGGACGAGCAGGGCCGTGGCCGCCACGACGGCGGCGTAGCGGCTGGCCGCCGAGACCAGCAGGGCGCTGACCACAAGGGCGGTGAACAGCTTGGAGGCCGGCAAGGCAAGGCCCGCCCAGGCCGCCGCTGCGCCCTTCTGGTGGTCGGGCACGAGGTCGGGCAGCACGGCGGCCAGCGGCGCGTAGAGGGCGTTGACCGCCAACTGCAGCAGCACCACCGCGCCCAGCATCTGCCAGGGGGTCTGGGCCAGGCCGACCAGAACCAGGCTGAGGGCGGTGGCCGCCCAGCCGCCGAGGATCCAGGGACGGCGGCGGCCCAGGCGGCCGCGCGTGGCGTCGCTGAGCGCGCCGAAGGCGATGTGGGCGATCGCGGCGGTGATCGCGCCGACGATGGAGATCTGGCTGAGGGTCAGGTCGCGGGCGTGCGGGGCCACCTCGGCGGCCTTCAGCGGCGCCAGCAGGGTCAGGAACGGAATGAAGGAGATGAAGGCGCCGGCGTTGGCCAGGCCGTAGCCCGCAAGGAAAAGTCGCGAGCGCCCGTTGCCGGCGTCGGTGTCGGGAAATGGGCGGCCGCCTTGATCCATCCGTGGTTTATGCGATCAGGACAGCTTGCGGTCGAGCTATTGTCAGCCCGGCCGTTCGTCCCCATCGTGTCGCCCAGCGTTCGGTTCGGAGAGTTCATTGACGGCAAGACGGCCCACCATCGACGACGTGGCGCGCCTTTCGGGCGTCGCGCGGACGACGGTTTCGCGGGTGCTCAACGACGGCCCCAACGTTCGCGACGAAGTGCGGGCCCGGGTGATGGAGGCCGTCAAGGCGCTGGACTACAAGGTCAATCCGCAGGCCCGCTCGCTGGCGGGCGGCGGTAGCCGGCTGCTGGGCCTGGTGTTCGCCTCCGACCTCGAGAGCGAGCCGAACTCGTTCTATCACTCGGCCCTGGAGCTGGGCGCGCTGCGCGGTTGCCTGGAGCTGGGCTACCAGCTGGTCACGCGCCATATCCCGCTGCAGAGCGCCGACCGCCAGCAGCAGGTCTACGACCTGATCACGATCCAGCGCTGCGAGGGTCTGATCTTCACGCCGCCCTATTCAGACGACGCGCCGCTGATCGCCGAGGTGTTGCGACGCGGCTGCAAGGTGGTGTCGATCTCGCCGGGCGGGGCGGGCAGGGGCCTCGCCGACGGGGTGGGCATGGACGACGAGGCCGGCGGCTACGACATCGCCCGCCGCCTGATCGAACTGGGCCATCGCCGATTCGCCTTCATGGGCGGCATCGAGGGCCACCTTTCGGCCGATCGGCGCCTGGACGGGCTGATGCGGGCGCTCCAGGAGGCGGGTCTCGGGCAGGCCGACCTGATCCAGGTGCGGGGCGACTTCACCTTCCGTTCGGGGGTCGAGCTGACGCCGCGCCTGCTGGATGACCCGCTGCATCCGACGGCCCTGGTCTGCGCCAACGACGACATGGCCGCCGGAGCGCTGTCGGTGGTCCACGGACGCGGCGTGAAAGTGCCGCAGGACCTTTCCGTGACGGGCTTCGACGACACCCCGGTGTCGGCCATCGTCTGGCCGCCGCTGACCACCGTGCACCAGCCGCTGAAGGACATGGGCCGCCGCGCCGTGGCCCTGCTGGCCAGTCGCCTGACCGGCGGCCGATCCGAGGCCGAACCGGAGTTCGACTGCCTCGACCACGCGGTGGTCGAGCGGGGCACCGCAGCCTCCGCGCCCTGATCGAACGTCGATCCTCTTGACAAGGCCGACGCGTTGCGGCCTTTGTTGGAAGCGCTTCCAATTCACGAAAGCGCGGCTTTTCGACGCCGAATCCGCAAGAGACGGGGCGAGGAGGGCCAGGGAAGAGACGCAGGAGGGGAGAGTACCTTGATCCATCACGCCCATATGAGCGCGCCCGTTCGCGCCGGCGCCCGGCGCTTCAAGCGCCTGGCCTACGCCTCGGCCGGGGCCCTTTCGCTGCTGGCCGGCGCCGCCCACGCCCAGGACGCCGCCCCCGCCAAGGAAGACACCGCCGTCGACGAGGTGGTGGTCACCGGCTATCGCCGCAGCCTGGAGAAGTCGGCCGAGATCAAGCGCCGCGAGGTCGGCGTCGTCGAGGCCGTGTCGGCCGAGGACATCGGCAAGCTGCCCGACGTGTCGATCGCCGAGTCCCTGGCGCGCCTGCCGGGCCTGACGGGCCAGCGCGTCAATGGCCGGGTGCAGGTGATCTCGATCCGCGGCCTGTCGCCCGACTTCTCGACCACGCTGCTGAACGGCCGCCAGCAGGTCAGCGCCGGCGACAACCGCGCCGCCGAGTTCGACCAGTATCCGTCCGAGCTGCTCAACAGCGTCGTCGTCTACAAGACCTCGAACGCCGCCCTGATCGGCCAGGGTTTGTCGGGTACCGTCGACATGCGCACCGTCCGCCCGCTGGACCAGAAGGGCCGGGTGATGACGCTGAACGCCCGCCGCGAAGTCAGCGATCTCGACAAGGCCAATCCCGACGGCTCCAAGAGCGGCTATCGCTTCAGCGCCTCCTATATCGACCAGTTCGCCGACGGCACGATCGGCGTCGCGCTGGGCTACGCCCACCTCGACAGCCCCACCCAGATCCAACAGTACAAGGCTTGGTACTGGGAGCAGCCGGCGCAGTTCACCGGCGCCAACGCCGGCGCCTACAGCCTGGGCGGCCAGGAGATCTTCGCCACCAACCGCGACCAGGTGCGCGACGGCTTCATGGGCGTGCTGGAATGGCGGCCCAACGACAAGCTGCACTCGACGCTGGACCTGTTCTACTCGACCTTCGACCAGAAGGAGGTCCGTCGCGGCATGCAGTGGTTCTCCAGCCCCAGCACGCCCGACGCCACGGTGTTCCTGAACCCCGGCTTCACCAAGGTCGGCAACTCGCTGATCAACACCTCGGGCACGGCGACCAACGTCACCCCGATCGTCCGCAACGACCGCAACACCCGCAAGGACGAGCAGTTCGCCCTGGGCTGGAACACCTCGTACGTCTCGGGCGCGACCACCTACACGGCCGACATCGGCTACTCGAAGGTCGAGCGCCGCGAGCAGATCCTCGAGACCTACGCCGGCTACGGCCCGATCCGCACCTTCGACAACATCGCCTACGACCTGAACTTCAACGGCGTGGGCAAGTACACGACGGGGCTGGACTACGCCGATGCGACCCACATGCAGCTGGGCGATCCGGCGGCCTGGGGCGGCTGGGGCCATGACGGCGCCATCCGTTTCCCCGAGGTCGAGGACCGGATGTTCACCGGCGACTTCCGCATCGACCACGACGTCTCCGAGACCCGTCTCGGCGGCTTCCTCAGCAGCGTGCAGGCCGGGATCAACTACGCCGACCGCAAGAAGGACAAGACGGTCTCGGACAACGACCTGTTCCTGAAGAACGGCCGCGCCCCGACCACCGTGGCCTCGCAGTACCTGCTGGAGCCGGCCTCGCTGGCGTTCGCGGGCGTCGACCAGGTGCTGGCCATCAATCTGCAGAAGGCCCTGCCGGTCTATTACAACATCGTCCCGATCGGGAACGCCGACGACTACAACAAGGATTGGAAGATCCAGGAGCGCCTGACCACGGCCTACCTGATGGCCAAGATCGACACCCATGTCGGCGCGCTGCCGATCAAGGGCGACATCGGCCTGCAGTACATCTCCACCAAGCAGGAATCGACGGGCTACACCGTCAGCGGCGGCACGGCCCAGGCCCCAAGCCTGACCAGCGTCGAGGACACCTACGACGAACTGCTGCCGAGCCTGAACCTGACGGCCGAGCCGGTCGAGAACCTCTATGTCCGCTTCGGGGTGGCCAAGACCTCGGCCCGTCCGCGCCTGGACGACATGCGCGCCAGCATCACCGCCGGCGTCGACGCCCTGACCTTCCGCTGGAGCGGCTCGGGCGGCAATCCGTACCTGAAGCCGTGGAAGGCGACCGCCTTCGACCTCTCGGTCGAGAAGTACTTCGCGCCGGGGACCTACATCGCCGTCGCCGGCTACTACAAGGACCTGGAGACCTACATCTACAACAAGTCGGTCGACTACGACTTCTCCAACGTGCCCAACACCGGCACGGTCCAGCCGATCAGCAACATCGGCCTGCTGACCCGTCCCGAGAACGGCGAGGGCGGCAAGCTCTACGGCTACGAGATCTCGGGCGCGGTCGACTTCGGGCTGATCACGCCGTGGCTGACGGGCTTCGGCTTCGTCGGCAGCATGTCGCACACCAAGACCGACATCCAGCCGGACGGCCCGGGGTCGAGCAACGCCCTGCCGGGCCTGTCGGGCGACGTCTACAACGTCACCGGCTTCTACGAGCGGGCGGGCTTCTCGGCCCGGATCAGCAAGCGCCACCGCTCGGCCTTCCGCGGCGAGGTGGTGCAGCTGTTCGCCTATCGCGGCTTCACCCAGGTGCTGGCTGACGAGCAGGTCGACGCCCAGATCGGCTACGAGTTCCAGGACGGACCGCTCAAGGGCCTTTCGGCCGTTTTCCAGGTCAACAACCTCGACAACAGCCCCTACCGCACCCGCACCGGCGTGCTCTCGGACGGCACCCTGCTGCCCGAGACCAACGACCAGTACGGCCGGCAGTACATCTTCGGTCTGAACTACAAGTTCTGACCCCTGCGCGCGGAGGGTCGATCCCTTCCCCTGGCCCTCCGCGCTTTTTTCGTTTCGACGACGCTCCCTTCAAGAGGCTCCGCGCGCCGTGACCCCGATCAAATCCATCGCCGTCGTCGGCGGCGGCTCGGCCGGCTGGATGAGCGCGGCCTTCCTGTCGGCCATGCTCGGGCCGGGGACCGCGATCACGCTGGTCGAGTCCGACGAGATCGGGACGGTCGGGGTGGGCGAGGCGACCATCCCGCCGATCCGCCAGTTCAACGCCATGATCGGCCTGGACGAGGGCGCGTTCCTGGCCGCCACGCAAGGGACCTACAAGCTCGGCATCGAGTTTCGCGACTGGGGCCGCGTGGGCGACAGCTACATGCACGCCTTCGGCGCGATCGGGCAGGGCGCCGGCACGCTGTCGTGCCACCAGCACTGGCTGGCCGATCGCGACCGACCGGGCGCCCCCAGCCTCGAAGCCCTGACGCTCGGCGCGGGTCTTGCGCGGGCGGGGCGGTTCTCGCCGCCGCAGAAGGACCGGCCGCGTTCGCCCCTGTCGCGCCTGGCCCACGCCTATCACTTCGACGCCAGCCTCTACGCGGCCTTCCTGCGCAGCCATGCCGAGGCGCGGGGCGTGACCCGGATCGAGGGCCGGATCGTCGAGGTCCGCCAGGAGCCGGCGCGCGGCCACATCCAGAGCCTGCGCCTGGCCGAGGGTCGCGAGGTGGCCGCCGACTTCTACATCGACTGCTCGGGTTTCCGGGGCCTGCTGATCGAGCAGACGCTGAAGGCCGGCTGGGACAGCGCCAGGCGCTGGTTGCCCTGCGACCGCGCTCTGGCCGCGCCGACCCTGACGCCCGGTCCGATCACGCCCTGTACGCGCGCCAGCGCCGTCGACGCGGGCTGGCGCTGGCGGATCCCGCTGCGCCACCGCACAGGCAACGGCCTCGTCTATTCCAGCGACCATCTGAGCGACGACGAGGCGCATGAGCGGCTGATCCAGGGCCTCGACGGCGAGCTCCTGGCCGATCCGCGTCCGATCCGTTTCGAGCCGGGCCGCCGCAAGGCCGGCTGGATCGGCAACTGCCTGGCCGTGGGCCTGGCCGGCGGGTTCCTGGAACCGCTGGAGTCGACCAGCCTGCACATGGTGCAGACGGCGCTCTACCGCTTTCTCACCCTTTATCCCGACGCCGGCTGCGATCCGGCCCGCATCGCCGAGTACAACCGGCTTTCGGCGCGCGAGTTCGAGCAAGTGCGCGACTTCGTGATCCTGCACTACGTGCTCAACGCCCGCGAAGAGCCGTTCTGGCGGCAGGTGCGCGAGACCCCGCCGCCCGACAGCCTGGCCCGCAAGCTCGAGCTCTTCGCCGCCTTCGGCCATGTCGAGCGCGAGAGCGACGAGCTGTTCTACGAGGAAAGCTGGGTGCAGGTGCTGCTGGGACAGGGGGCCTCGCCGGCCGCCGCCCATCCGCTGGCCGCGCTGAAGGGCCCGGCCGAGCGCGCCGCCTTCCTCGACCAGATCGCCGCCGTCAACGCCGCCTGCGTAGAGGCCTGCGACACCCACGACGCCTACCTGGCCGCCGTCCTGGCGCGCGCCGGGGCGGCTTCCACGCGTCCCTTGATTTCGACCACCACGGAGTAGCCCATGACGACCGCCGCCCAGCCTTCATCCGCCCTGCGGATCCTGCGCCGGACCTCCGCCGCCGTGGCGCTGCTGGCCCTGCTGCCGGCCGCGAGCCTGGCCCAGACCATGCCGACCAAGGACAGCGCGCCGCTGGCCGCGCGGACGAACGACCCGGTGTGGGCGCGCGCCGACGCTCTGGTCAGGCAGATGACGCTCGACGAGAAGATCACCTATCTGCACGGCCTGTTTCCGCCCAACACCAAGCCCGCGCCGGCCGACATGATCCCTTCGGCCGGCTACGTGCCGGGCGTGCCGCGCCTGAAGATCCCGACGCTTCGGGAAAGCGACGCCAGCCTCGGCGTCGCCAACCAGGTCGAGCAGCGCAAGGGCGACACCGCCACGGCCCTGCCGTCGGGCCTGGCCCTGGCCGCCACCTTCGAGCCGCAGCTGGCCTACGCGTCCGGCGCGATGATCGGCGCCGAGGCCCGCGCCAAGACCTTCAACGTCCTGCTGGCCGGGGGCGTCAACCTGACCCGCGACCCGTGGGCGGGCCGTAACTTCGAGTACCTGGGCGAGGATCCGCTGCTGGCCGGCGAGATGGCCGGGGAGTCGATCCGCGGCGTGCAGAGCAACCACATCGTCTCGACCATCAAGCACTTCGCCATCAACTCGCAGGAGACCGGCCGCCACGTGATGGACGCCCGCATCGGCGAGGCCGACCTGCGGGAAAGCGACCTGCTGGCCTTCCAGATCGCCATCGAGAAGGGCCAGCCGGCCTCGGTGATGTGCGCCTACAACAAGATCAACGGCGACTGGGGCTGCGAGAACGACTTCCTGCTCAACAAGGTGCTCAAGCGCGACTGGAACTATCCGGGCTGGGTGATGTCGGACTGGGGCGCGGTGCACAGCACCATCAAGGCCGCCCTGGCGGGCCTGGACCAGCAGTCGGGCCAGGAGCTCGACAAGCAGATCTACTTCGGCGACGACCTGAAGGCCGCCGTGGCCAAGGGCGAGGTCAGCCAGGCGCGGGTCGACGACATGGTCCGCCGCATCCTCTACGGGGTGATCGCCACCGGCCTGATCGACAACCCGACCCCGGCCAGCGCCCAGCCGATCGATTACGTCGGCAACGCCAAGGTCGCCCAGAGCCTGGCCGAGCGCGGCGCGGTGCTGCTGAAGAACGACCGGGACCTGCTGCCGCTGGCCAAGAGCGCGAAGAGGATCGTGCTGGTCGGCGCCCATGCCGACGTCGGCGTGCTGTCGGGCGGTGGTTCGTCCCAGGTGCGTTCGGTCGGCGGCGCGCCGGTCGAGATCCCGCTGAACGGCGGCGAGGCGGCCTCGTTCGTGCGCGTCACCTGGCACGCCTCTTCGCCGCTGCAGGCGATCAAGGCGGCCTATCCGAACGCTGAGGTGTCCTATGTCGACGGCAAGGACCCGGCCGCCGCCGCCGCCGCGGCGCGCGACGCCGACCTCGCCATCGTCTTCGCCTGGCACTGGCAGACCGAGGCGCAAGATGCGCCCTCCATCGCCCTGCCCGAGAACCAGGACGCCCTGATCGACGCCGTCGCCGGCGCCAACAGGAACTCGCTGGTCGTGCTGGAGACCGGCGGCCCGGTGCTGATGCCGTGGCTGGACCGGGTCGGCGGCGTGCTGCAGGCCTGGTATCCGGGTCAGCGCGGCGGCGAGGCTGTCGCCGGCATCCTCAGCGGGGCGGTCAATCCGTCGGGCCGCCTGCCGATGACCTTCCCCAGGACCGAGGACCAGGCCCCGCGCGCCTCCGCGCCCGGCTATGCCGAGCAGGCCGCCATCGACGACGCCCGCCGCGCGGGCAAGGAAGCCGGACCGATCAAGGGTTTCCCGGTCGAGTACGGGGAAGGCGCGGCCGTCGGCTATCGCTGGTTCGCCCAACAGAAGCTGCAGCCGCTCTATCCGTTCGGCTACGGCCTGTCCTACACGAGCTTCGGCTACCGGAACCTCAAGGTCGAGGACGGTGACGGGCTGAAGGTCAGCTTCGATGTCACCAACACCGGCAAGGTGGCCGGCGCCGACGCGCCCCAGCTGTACGTCACCGCCGGCAAGCGCAAGTCGATGGTGCGCCTGGCCGGCTTCCAGAAGGTCGACCTGCAGCCGGGCGAGACCAAGCGGGTCACCCTCAGCGTCGACCCGCGCGTGCTGGCCGACTATGACACGGCCAAGCCCGGCTGGACCCTGCCAGCCGGCTCCTACCCGCTCTATGTCGGCGCCCATGCCGGCGATCCGGCCCTGACCGGTTCGGCCAAGCTGAAGGCCTGGAGCCGCAAGCCGTGATGCGTATCGCCCTGATCTCGACCGCGGCGGTCCTGGCCCTGGGAGGCTGCGCCAGCGTCTCCCCGGCGCCCGAACGCATCGCCCGCGCCTGGGTGACCACCGGCGACAAGACCCAGCTGCTGGCCGAGCAGCCGCCGCTGGCCAATCTGCCGGCGGGGCAGGGCGCTGGCCTGCCGGTCGTGGCCGTCGACGCCGCCGCCCACGACCAGTCGATCGTCGGCTTCGGCGCCTCGATCACCGACGCCTCGGCCTGGCTGATCCAGACCAGGATGTCGGCGACGCAACGCCAGGCGCTGCTGTCGGAGCTGTTCGGGCGCGAGGAGGGCGGCCTGGGCTTCAGCTTCACCCGCGTGACGATCGGCGCGTCGGACTTCTCGCTCGACCACTACAGCCTGGATGATGCGCCGGGCGGGGCGGCCGATCCGGAGCTGGCGCACTTCTCGACGGCGCGGCCGCAAGCGTACGTGTTCCCCACCGTGCGGGCGGCGCTGAAGGTCAATCCGGATCTGAAGGTGATGGCCTCGCCCTGGAGCGCGCCGGCCTGGATGAAGACCACCGGCTCGCTGGTGAAGGGGCAGCTGAAGCCCGACGCCTATCCGGTCTATGCCGAGTTCTTCGTCAGGTACGTCAAGGCGGCCAAGGCCCAAGGCGTGCCGACCGACTATCTCAGCATCCAGAACGAGCCCGACTTCGAGCCCGAGAACTATCCGGGCATGCGCTGGCCGGCCGCCGACCGGGCCCGGTTCTTCGGCGACAACCTGGGTCCGGTCTTTGCTCGCGAGCGGATCGGAACCAAAGTGCTGGACTGGGACCACAACTGGGACCAGCCGCAGCAGCCCATGACCGTGCTGGCCGATCCCAAGGCCAGAGCGTTCGTCGCGGGCGTGGGCTGGCACTGCTACGCCGGCGACGTCACCGCCCAGGACGAGGTGCGCAAGGCCCATCCCGACAAGGACGTGTTCTTCACCGAATGCTCGGGCGGCCAGTGGGCGGCCAAGTTCGACGAGAGCTTCCTGTGGATGATGGACAAGCTGATCGTCGGCTCCACCCGGGGCGGGGCGCGCGGCGTCCTGATGTGGAACCTGGCGCTGGACGAGAAGTACGGTCCGCACGCCGGCGGCTGCGGCGACTGCCGGGGCGTGGTGACCATCGACCAGGCCACGGGCGCGGTCGAGCGGAACCAAGAGTACTACGCCTTCGGCCACGCCAGCCGGTTCGTGAAGCCGGGCGCGGTGCGGGTCGGCTCGCCGGCCGAGGTGGCCGGCCTGAAGACGGTCGCCTTCGTCAATCCCGACGGCGGCAGGGCCCTGATCGTGCTCAACCAGACCGCCGAGGAGAAGGCCTTCGCCATCGTCGACGGCGCCCGGCGCCTGCAGGGCAAGCTTCCCGCGAAGTCGGCGGGCACCTTCGTCTGGTGACTTGAAGGGGCGGCGGAAGAACTGTCACGAAGCCGTGGTAGCCGCCGCCCCATGCTCCCCAAGGCCGCTTCTTCCGCGCCGGCGCGCCCAGACACGCCCGATCCCGCGTCATGACCGACCTGGCGTCCCTGCGCGCCCAGCGCGACGAGCTCTATCACTTCATCGTCCGCCGCACCCGTGATCCGGCCGCCGCCGACGATCTGGTGCAGGAAACCTTCGCGCGCCTTTTGACCTACGAGAAGGCGCGCACCGTCGCCGACCGGGCGGCGCTCGGCTATCGCATCGCCCTCAACCTCGTCCGCGACCATTTCCGCAGCCGCAAGCGGCGGCCGACCGAGATGCTGGACGAGGAGATCCCCTGCCAAGCCCCGGCGCCGGAGCAGATCCTCATGCATCGCCAGAAGGTCGAGGTGTTCGGCAGGGTGCTGGACGCCATGCCGCCGCTGCGTCGCGACGTCTTCATCCGCCGCCGCCTGCACGGCCAGACGACGCGCGAGATCGCCGACGCCTTGGCCATGAACGAAGCCGCCGTCGAGAAGCACGTCGTGCGGGCCCTCGAACAACTGCATCGCGAGATGACCAAGGCCGAGCGCCGCGCCGTGGGAGGCCGCCGATGAGCCGCGCCCGCCGCACCGCCGCCCTCTGGGCCGCCCGCCGGATGGACCCGGCCTTCCGCGACGAGGCCGGTTTCGAGGCCTGGAAGTCTGATGACCCGGCCAACGCCCAGGCCTTCGACCAGGTCTGGCGCACCAACCAGGACAGCGCCCTGACCGAGGCGATGAAGCTCAGCGAGCAGCGCCGCCTGGCCAGGCGTCGCCAGGCGGGGCCGATCGCGGCCTTGGCCGGCGGCGTCCTGGCCTGCGGCCTCGCCGTGGCGCTGGCCTGGCCGCAACTGCAACTGATGACCGTGACGCCGACGGCCTTCGAGACGGCCCGTGGCGAGCACCGCGGCGTCGTCCTTGAGGACGGCACCAAGGTCATGCTCGACGGCGACACTCATCTGGAGGTGCGCCTCGGGACGGGCCGGCGCGAGGTGGCGCTGACCAGGGGCGAGGCCTTCTTCGACGTCGCCCATGACGAGGCTCGCCCGTTCACGGTCAGGACCGCCGCCGGTTCGGCCCGCGTGCTGGGCACCGCCTTCGACCTGGAGGTCAGCGACGAGCGCGGGCCCGAGCGGCTGGAGCTGTCGGTGCATCGCGGCCGGGTGCGCCTGGCGCCCGAAGGGCTGATCCGTCGCACCGCCGACCTGACCATCGGCCAGCGGGCCTTCGCCACCGAAGGAAGGCTGTCGAAGGTCAGGACCTTCGATCCCCTGGCCGACGACTGGCGTTCGGGATGGCTGGAAACCGACGGGGTGACCCTGGGGCGGCTGGTCGAGCGGGTGAACCGCTCGTCCGAGCGCCGCATCGTCATCGCCGATCCGGAACTGGCCCGCCAGCGGGTGGCCGGCCGCTTCCGCCTGGACGAGCCGGCGACCCTGGTCCGCAACCTGGCCCTCGTTCACGGCTTCGAGGTGCGCGAGGGGCAGGGCGGCCTGGTGATCAGCCGGTGACGGCCGTCGGCCGTCTTCGAAACTTCACAAAATTCCCTGTCCTGAAAGGGGCGGCGGAGACGTCTTCCCCGCCGAAGCCGGCCTGACGCCGCGCATTCGGGGATAAGACGATGACCTTCAAGACCTGGACCTTGTGGAGCACGGCCTCGGCCGCCGTCCTGATGTCGGCGACGACGGCGATGGCCGCTCCGGCGCCCAAGCCAGCCCTGGCCATTCCCGCCGGCGACCTGGCCAGCGCGCTGCCGGCCTTCTCGCGCGCCACCGGCCTGCAGGTGCTGGCCGATCCGGCCCTGCTGGCGGGCAAGCGCACCGCCGGCGTGCGCGGCGAGCTCGACGCCGAGACGGGGCTGAACCAGCTGCTGCGCGGCACCGGCCTGACCTATGTCCGCAACGGCGGCGCGGCCGTCCTGCGCCCCGTCGCCCAGAAGATTTCGACCGCCCCGGCCCCCGTCCGCCGCGCCGAAGCCGCCGCGCCCGTCGCCGCCGCCGAACCGGCCGCCGACGATAGCGCCACGGTCGAGGAGATCGTCGTCACCGGCGGCTTCGCCAACTCGCTGGCGCGCGCGCTGGCCGACAAGCGCAAGGCCGCCAACGTCGTCGACGCCATCTCGGCCGAGGACATCGGCAAGTTCCCGTCCAACAACATCGCCGAGGCGCTGCAGCGCGTGCCGGGCGTGGCCATCACCCGCGATCGCGGCGAGGGCCTGTTCGTCCGCGTCCGGGGCCTGGGCCCCAACTTCCAGATCGTCACCCTGAACGGACGCAGCGCCGCGGTGAACGAGAACATGCGCGACAGCGGCCAGAGCGGTCGCCAGTTCCGCTTCGACACCCTGCCGTCCGAACTGGTGGCCGGCGTCGAGGTCGGCAAGACGCCGCTGGCCTCGCTGGACGAAGGCGCGATCGGCGGCGTGGTCGACATCAAGACCTTTCGCCCCCTGACCCTGGGCAAGAACACCATCGCCGCCTCGGCCACCGCCAGCCATCCGGAGCTGGCCGGCGCCACCGACCCGCGCGTTTCGGGCCTGCTGAGCTGGGTCAACGACGACAAGAGCTTCGGCGCCCTGCTGGCCCTGGTCTACGACCAGCGCACCCTGCGCCAGGACCGCGTCACCGGCGTCAGCTGGAGCTATGCCGACACCTCGACCACCCTGGGCAAGAGCCTGGCGGCGCAGGGGATCAACCTCTATCCGACCGCCATCCGTCCGACCCTCGAACGCGAGGACCGCGAGCGCAAGGGCCTGGTGTTCTCGGCCCAGTACCGCCCCACCGACGCCACCGAGATCACCTTCGACGCCAGCTACACCCACCTCGACGACCACTATGACGAACTGACCTACTCGGTCGATCAGACGGTCTCGACCCTGGTTCCGGGCTCGGCGGTGGTGCGCGACGGCACGCTGGTCGGCGGCACGGTCACCTCGACCAGCCAGATCGGCCGCGAGGTCAGCGATCTCGCCCACGACAACCTGATGCTGGCCATCAACGGCAAGCAGCGTATCGGCGAATGGACCTTCTCGGGCGATGCGGCCTACGCCCGCGCCTATTCGGAAACCTCCAAGCCGATCACCCGCACCCGCCTGCTGGGCGCCATCGGCCAGACGACCTTCAACATGACCAAGGTCGACGACGACGTGCTGCCCAGCGTCACCCTGGCCACGGCGAACCTGTCGAACCCGTCGCTGCTGCCGTTCCGTCGCATCGAATGGCGCACCAACGACTCGCTGGACCTGGAGAAGGCCATCCAGGCCGACGCCGAGCGTCCGCTGCAGTGGGGGCCGTTCAGCCGCGTGGCCTTCGGCGTGAAGTTCCGCGAGCGTGAGCGCAGCTACAATCGCGCCGACATCAACTTCACCACCAACCTGGCCGGCAAGTACTTCGACGCCAGCTACTTCGAGGTCTTCCCGGCCGGCGACTTCCTGAGCCAGGTGGGCGGCAGCCTGCCGCGCACCTGGGTCATGCCCGACCCGGAAAAGTTCTGGGCCCTGGCCGACAAGACCCAGAAGGGCACCGCCCGCGCCGACCAGCGCAACTCCTACTTCGTGTCGGAAGAGATCCTGGCGGGCTACGGCCTGACCGACATGGACACCGAGCTGTTCGGCCGTCCGCTGCGCGGCCAGCTGGGCGTTCGCGTCGCCCAGACCAAGCAGGTCTCGGCCGGCCACGCCGACACCGGCAGCGCCGCCATCCCGGTGCGCTACGAAAAGACCTACACCGACGTCCTGCCGACGCTGAACTTCGCCATGGACATCACCGACACCCTGCAGGCCCGCTTCGCGGCGGCCAAGGTGATCACCCGTCCGTCGCTGGCCGATCTGGCCCCGCGTCTGACGCTGAACTCGTCGGGCACGGTGCTGACGGCGGTGGGCGGCAATCCGCAGCTGCAGCCGTTCGAGGCCTGGCAGTACGACGCCACGCTGGAATGGTACTTCGCTCCGGGCAGCGCGATCGTGGCCGGCGCCTTCTACAAGGACATCACCACCTTCGTTTACAGCCAGAAGACCAACATCGTGGTCGACGGCCAGACCTACCAACTGACGTCGCCGACCAACGGTGGTGAGGCCAGCATCAAGGGCGTGGAGCTGGCCTACCAGCACCTGTTCAAGAACCTGCCCGCGCCGTTCGACGGCCTCGGCTTCCTGGCCAACTACACCTACACCGACACCGAAGCGACCTACTCGCCGACCCTGACCGACGAGATGGTCAACGTGGCCAAGAACAGCTTCAACATCACCGGTTTCTACGAGAAGGACCGCATCGCCGCCCGCGCCAGCTACAGCTGGGTGGACGACGTGCTGCAGGACGTCGGCGGCGCGGGTCTGTCGGCGCTGAACGACGCGGCCTTCGGCTCGTTGGACGCCAGCGTCAGCTACAAGATCACCGACAACATCACCGCGGCCCTGGAAGGCCAGAACCTGACCGATGCGGCCCAGTGGCAGTTCGTCAAGGGCGGCTGGTTCGGCGGCTACACCCACTACGGCCGCACGGTGAGCTTCGGCCTGCGGGCCAAGTTCTAAGGCCCCGATCGCTCCGTTTGCGGAGCAGCGTCGCGGCCGTCTGCACAGCTGGACGGCCGCGACGGCGATCTCATGTTCCAGCGGGGGCCTCTGCTTGACCCCCCGTGATCCGATCCCCTCGACTGGCCCGCGCGATTCCGCCGCGCGGGCCGCTTTTTGCTTTTCGGGAGTTTCGATGCGTCTGCTTGCCCGCTTTTCCGCCTTCGCTCTGGCCGCGCTCGTCGCGGCGCCCGCAGCCGCCCAGTCATCGGGCGAGACCCTGGAAAAGGTGGTGGTCCTCAGCCGCCACGGCGTGCGCGCGGCGATGTCGAGCCCCGAGCGGCTGGAGACGGCCACCGCGCGTCCGTGGCCGCGCTTCTCGGTCCCCCCGGGCCACCTGACCGCCAACGGCGCGGCGCTCTCGACCCTGTTCGGCGCCTACTACCGCGAACTCTACGCCAGGCAGGGGCTGCTGGCCGGCGCCGACTGCGGCGCGGTCTACTACTGGGCCAACGTCACCCAGCGCACGATCGCCACGGCCAAGGCGCTGGGCGAGGGCCTGCAGCCGGGCTGCGCCGTCGACGTCCACACGGTGGGTGAGGGCAAGGCCGATCCGCTGTTCGAGCCGGTGAAGGCGGGCGTCGCCAAGCCTGACCTGGCCCTGGCGCGCGCCTCGGTCGCCGGCCGCGTGGGTGGGAACCTGGCCGCCTGGAGCGCCGGTCATGCCGACGCCATCGCCAGCCTCGACGAGCTTTTGATGCAGTGCGACGCCGCGCCGTGTCCGAAGGCGCCGGGCAAGCGCCGCGTCTACGACGAGCCGGCCGCCTTCCTCGACGACGCCGACGAGACCGTCGGCATATCGGGCCCCGAGGCCTTCGCCTCCGGCGTCACCGAAAGCATGCTGATGGCCTGGGCCGACGGGCAGGACTTCGCGAGCCTGGGCTGGAAGGGCCTGGACGAGGCGGCCCTGCTGCGCGTCTTCCCGCTGCATCAGGCCGAGTTCGATCTGCGGCTTCGCTCGCATGAAGTCGCGCGCACGGGCGCCGGGCATCTGGCCTCGAAGATCCTGGCCACGCTGGAGGCCAAGCCCGGCAAGGACGCCATCGGCGGTCCGGACGCGAAGATGGTGGTGATCGTCGGTCATGACGGCACGCTGGCCATGCTGGGCGGGCTGCTCGGCCTGGAATGGACCGCGCCGGGCTATCAGCCAGGCCAGATCGCGCCGGGCGGCAATATCGTCTTCGAACGCTGGAAGCGCACCGACGGCGTTCGCATCATCCGCGTGCACTACGCGGTGCAGAGCCTGGCGCAACTGCGCGAGAAAAGGCCCCTGACGCTGGCGGCTCCGCCCTCGGCCTCGCCGATCTTCGTGCCGGGCTGCAGCCAGGCCGGGGCCGGTTACGACTGCCCGGTGGATGGCTTCGCGAAGGTGGTGAAGGGGGCTGTGGCGCGCTAACCCTATCTCCCCGTCATTCCCGCCCTTGTGGCGGGAACCCCTGGTTCCGCTTCCGCGTGAGAGGCAAGCGGCGCGCTTGGCGCGCCGCCCCATCTGCACCTGCGGCTGATAGAGGGTTTCCCGCCACAAGGGCGGGAATGACGGGAGTATGGGAAAGGGGAGCGACCAGAGCCGCTCCCCAGTTTGCCTCAGTGCACCGCCGACGTGTCGGCGACCCGCGTCGGCTTGGGGGCGAGCCAGACCACCAGGGCGGCCACCACGAAGAGCACGGCCATGGCCATGAACACCTGGTTGGTGGCCAGCATTACGCCCTGGCTCTGGACCATGTTGTCCAGCGTGCCGCGCGCCTGGTCGGCGCTCATGCCCAGGCCTTTCAGCTGGTCCATCGTGCCCTGCGCGCCGTTCAGCACGCCCGACAGTTCGTTGTGGTTGCGGCTGGCGCCGTCGGCCCACACCGTGGTCACCACCGAGGTCGCAAACGCCCCCGACAGCGTGCGGCAGAAGTTCATCAGGCCCGCTGCGCTGGCGGTTTCCTCGACCTTGACGCTGGCCAGGGCCAGAGCCGTCACGGGAACGAAGAAGAACGGCATGCCGAAGCCCTGGAACAGCAGCCAGTGGGCGATGTCAAAATAGCCCATCTGCTGGTTGGCCTGCGCCCGGAAGAAGGTCATCACCGCCATCCAGATCAGGCCCAGGAACACCAGCCTGCGGGCGTCGAACTTGGCCGACATGCCGGCCGCCAGCGGCGCGACCATCACGGCCGTGACGCCCAGCAGGGCCGAGACGTAGCCCGCCCAGGTGGCCGTGTAGCCCATGTTCTGCTGCAGCCAGAGCGGGTTGAGCACATTGATGCCGAAGAACGCACCGAAGGCCACGCTCAGGGTTATCACCGCCGCGGTGTAGCCCCGGTGTCGGAAGACCCGCAGGTCGACGATCGGGTTCTCCTCGGTCAGCTCCCAGATCAGGAAGGCGGCGAAGCCGACGGCCGCGACGATGGCTAGGCCGATGATCATCGGCGAGGCGAACCAGTCGTGCTCCTTGCCCAGGTCCAGCATGATCTGCAGCGCGCCGACCCAGACGACCAGCAGGCCAAGGCCCACCAGGTCGACCTTCGCCTTGGCCAGGGGCGTCTCGTGGCCCTTCAGCAGGTTCCAGGCGAACCAGGCGCAGGCGATGGCGATCGGCACGTTGATCCAGAAGATGAAGGCCCAGCCGACGCTGTCGCATAGCGCCCCGCCCAGGATCGGCCCGAGGATCGGGGCGATCAGGGTGGTCATGGCCCACAGGCCCGTGGCGGCCGCGGCCTTCTCCTTGGGGAAGACGCGTAGCAGGAGGGTCTGCGACAGCGGCATCAGCGGGCCGCCGCAGGCGCCCTGCAGGATGCGGAACAGCACGAGGAAACCCAGCGACGGCGCCAGGCCGCACAGGAACGAGAAGATCCCGAACCCGATCATGCCGAAGACGAACACCCTGACCGCGCCGAAGCGGGCCGACAGCCAGCCGGTCAGCGGCACGACCACGGCCTCGGCCACGGCGTAGGAGGTGATCACCCAGGTGCCCTGGCTGGGCGAGACGCCCAGGGCCCCGGCGATGTTGGACACCGAGACGTTGGCGATGGTGGTGTCGAGCACCACCAGGAAGTTGGCGGCGGCCAGGATCAGGCCGGCGAAGATCATCGCCGGCCCGCTGAGCGGCGCGGGTTCGGACGCCGCCCTTGCGGGGGCGGCTTGAGCGCTGGCCATGACGGCGGTCCTTGCTGCTCGGGTTTAGTCGCGGGTGTCGATCGTGGCCTTCATCGAGAGGCCCACGCGCAGCGGGTGGGCCTTGAGGTCGGCCGGGTCGATGGCCACGCGCACGGGCAGGCGCTGCACCACCTTGATCCAGTTGCCGGTGGCGTTCTGGGCGGGGATCAGCGCGAAGGCCGCGCCGGTGCCGCCTGACAGCCCGGCGACCTTGCCGTGGTAGGTGACCGAATTGCCGTAGAGGTCGGCGGTCAGCTCGACCGGCTGGCCGATCTTGACCTTGCGCAGCTGGCCTTCCTTGAAGTTGGCGTCGACATAGGCCGCGGCGATCGGAACCACCTGCATCACCGGCGTGCCGGCGGCGACCCGCTGGCCGACCTGGACGGCGCGCTTGGCCACGACGCCGTCGATCGGCGCGCGGATGACGGTTCGCGACAGATCCAGCTGCGCCTGTTCGAACTTGGCGCGGGCGGCGGCGACTTCCGGGTTGGTGTCGACGGTGGTCCCGTCGGTCAGTACGGCGTTGGCGGCCAGCGAGCCGGCCGCGGCGGCGCGGTTGGCCTGCGCTTGGGCTTGAGAGGCCTTGGCCGAGGCGAAGGCCGCCTGGGCGTTGGCGAAGGCGTTCTGGGCGCGGGTCAGCTCGTCGCCCGAGACGGCGCCGGTGGCGGCCAGGGCCTTGCGGCGGTCGAGATCGATGCGGGCGCGCTCGAGATCGGCCTGGGCCGAGGTCAGGCTGGCGGCGGCGCGGGCCTGGTCGGCGTCGCGGGCGGCGATCTGGGCCGACAGGCTCTGGTCGGTGGCGAGATAGCCGCGCACCCGGCGTTCGGCGCGGGCCAGGTCGGCTTGAGCCGAGGCGAGCGCGATGCGGGCGTCGCTGTCGTCGAGCACGACCAGCACGTCGCCGGCCTTGACCACCTGGGTGTCGTGCACCGCGACGCTGCGCACCGGGCCGCCGACCAGCGGCGTCACCTGGGCGACGTCGGCGCCGACATAGGCGTTGTCGGTCTCGACGTGGTGCGAGCCGACGAGGGCGTAGTAGGCGCCATAACCGGCGCCGGCGATCAGGACGACGGCGGCGAGGCCGAGGAACAGCTTCTTGCGCTTGGCGCCGGCGGCGGCCTTGGCGGCGGCCGCCTTCTTGGCGTCCTGGGCGGAAGAGGCGTCGGCGGAGGCTTCGGAATCGTACATGGGGGAGGGCTCCGGGAAACGGGTCAGGCGGCGCGGTAGCCGCCGCCGAGGGCGCGCACGAGCGCCACGTCGAGGGTGAAGGCGCGGGTCTCGAGGTCGGCGAGCGTCCGCTGGTTGGCGATCAGGGCGTCCTCGGCGGAGAGGACTTCCAGGTAGGTGGCCAGACCCCCGCGATAGCGTTGCAGGGCGATGTCGTGGGCGGCCGACGAGGCGGCGACGGCTTTGCGGGTCTCGTCCAGGCGGGCGTCGAGGGCGCGGGCGCTGACGGCGGCGTCGGCGACGTCCTTCAGGGCCTGGGCCAGGGCGCCGTTGTAGCTGGCCACGGCGGCGTCGTAGTCGGCCGCGGCGCCGCGATAGTTGGCCCGCAGCGCGCCGCCCTGGAAGATCGGCAGGCGCACGGCCGGGCCGATCGAGCCGATGCGCGACCCGCCCTTGGTCAGGAGGTCCAGGCCCAGCGACTGCTGGCCGAAATAGGCCGACAGGTCGACGTTGGGATAGAACTCGGCCTTGGCCTCCTTGATCGACTGGGCCGCGGTCTCGGCCCTCAGGCGGGCGGCGACGACGTCGGGGCGGCGGCCGATCAGGTCGGCCGACAGGTTGGCCGGCAGGCCGAAGGCCTTCAGCGTTCCGACCTTCGGGCGCTGGATCGCGAGACCCCGGTCCGGGCCGGCGCCCAGCAGGGCGGCGATGCGGTTCCGGGTCAGGCCGACGGCCTCGTCGGCGGCGGCCAACTGGGCGCGGGCCGAGGCCAGGCCGGCCTTCGACTGCTCGGCCGAGCCGCGGTTCTCCAGGCCGTTGGCGGCGCGGTCGGCGGTCAGCTGGGCCGTCTGCTCGCGGGTCTTGACCGCGTCGGCGGCCGCGTCGCGATCGGCGAACAGCTGGGCCAGATCGGCATAGGCGGCCGCGACGCTGGTCGACAGGACCAGGCGCGCCTCGGCGGCGTCGGCCTTGGAGGCTTCGGCTTGCGAGGTCGCGGCGGCCAGGGCCGCGCGGTTCTTGCCGAAGAAGTCGAGCTCCCACGAGAAGTCGAGCGTGGCGCGGCCGGTGTCGTTGTAGCCCTTGGGCACGAAGGCGGCCGGGATGCCGTTGTTGTAGCTCTGCTTGACCGAGGCGTAGGTCGCTCCGGCGCTGAGGCTGGGCAGCGTCGCCGAGCGGGCCTGGCCGGCCAGCGCTTCGGCCTTGCGCACGCGGGCCTCGGCGGCGACCAGGTCGGGCGAGCCGGCCAGGGCCTCGTCGACCAGGGCGTCGAGCTGGGTGTCGCCATAGGCGGTCCACCAGCGGTCGGCCGGCCAGTCGGCGGCGGGCGCGGCCAGGCTCTGTTGCGAGGCGTAGGCGTCGGGCGCCTTGATCGCCTGGGCCGGCGGCAGCTTGGGCACGGCGGCGCAGCCCGCCAGGGCCGTTGTCGCCAGAAGGCCCGCGAGGGCCAGCTTAAGGGGGGAAGTCCGGGGGAGGGCGTTTGCCATCGGATTTGCTCGATATCAAACCGTACAGGACGGTCCAAATATAACTTGACGTGACGGCGTCAAGTGAAAAGTGTACGGTCTGGTCCAGAAAACGCCTGGGCCTGGTTAACTGGCCGATCGGAGACGGGAGGAGGGCGCGTGCGCGTCAAGACCGAGGAAAAGCGCAAATGCATTATGGAAGCGGCCAAGGCCGTGTTCCTGGAGCGCGGGTTCCTGGGGGCGAGCATGGCCGAGGTGTCGGCGCGCGCCGGCGGGTCCAAGCAGACGCTCTACAGCTACTTCGCCTCCAAGGACGATCTCTTCGTCGCCACCATGCTGGAGAAGGGCGCGAAGATCATGGATCCGCTCTTCACCACCTTCGAGGCCGAGGACGACCTGCGCACGGCGCTCAGCCGGTTCGGCCGGGCCTTCCTGTCGTTCGTTTCGAGCGACGAGGTGCTGGCCTTCCGGCGGATGATCATCGCCGAGGGCTTCCGCTCGAACCTCGGACAGCTCTTCTACGAGAACGGCCCCAAGCGCAGCTGGACCCGGATGGTGGCCAAGCTCGAGCAATTCATCGCCGAGGGGAAGATGCGCCGCGCCGACCCCTGGCGGGCGTCGATGCATTTCCAGGCCCTGTGCGAGGCCGGGCCGTTCATGCGCCTGCTGGAAGGCGTGCTGACCAGCCTGCCGCCGGAGGTGATCGACGAGGTGGTCGACGAGGCCGTCGACATCTTCATGCGCGCCTACGGACCCGAGCCGGCCGCGGCCTGATCGCGGGCGTTGCGCGAGAGGCGATCGCGCGTAGTCTCTCCCTCATCGGTTGATGGGGGCTTGATGTCGAACGGCAAGCTTATCGCGGGAATGGCCTGCCTGGTCGCGACGGCGATGCTGGCCGGCTGCGCCACGACGCCGGAAGCGCGCTTCGCAAGCCTTGGACCCCTGCGCGCGGCGCTGGGCGCTCCGCCCGAGGCGCTGCGCCAGCGGGCCGAACGCAACGACGGCCACGCCCAGATGGCGCTATCCTTGCTCTACGAGTACGGCCAGGGCGGCGTCGAAAAGGATCCGGTCCAGGCGGCGTTCCTGCGTCGGCGCGCGACGGCCTCGCGCGGATCGACGCCCATCACCACCTACATTCCCGGCATCAACGGCAAGCCTGGCCGGGTCTCGATGATCTTCGTGCCGCGCTACGACGTCTCGCCGGGGCAGGCGGCTTTCAACCTCGCGTGCGCGCAGGCCCTCGCCGAGGGCGATCAGTCGCCCAAGGCGGTCCGGACCTGCGGCGGCGAGGCGGGCTACGCCGAACTGGCGGCCGCCTGGCGGCGCTAGGCGCTCGCCGCGCCGGCGATCAGCGTCAGCGCCTCGTCTTCCGAAACCACCTCGGCGTACTTGGCCTGCAGGTCGAAGAGGTTGGCTTCCTGCACCCGCGCGTCGCGGTCGCCGGAGGCTTCGCGCACCACGAACGGGATGAAGCCGTGCTGCAGGGCGTCCAGCGCGCTGGCCCGCACGCAGCCCGACGTGGAAAAGCCGCCCATGATCACGGTGTCGACGCCCATGGCCCGCAGGGTCGAGGCCAGCGGCGTGCCGAAGAAGGCCGAGGCGTACTGCTTGGACAGCACGATCTCGCCCTCGATCGGGGTGATCTCCTTGGGGAAGGCGCCCAGC
>PJUL01000218.1_pt1 | contig 48109 bp, 32 predicted proteins | sample 1512221 | NCBI WGS metagenome assembly PJUL01 (sample SAMN08177667, study PRJNA422409) | Feces metagenome, whole genome shotgun sequencing project.
CAATCCGCTTCGCGAGGGTCGCGATCTTTATAAAGAACTGAAAATCCTGGGCGCCAAAAGAATTGCCATGATCCACGCCAGCAACAAGGATAGTGTGTGGCTGGAAAACGATCCGGAGATCGACATGAAAAAAGTAAAAAAGACCCTGGACAAAATGAAATGGCGTGGCTGGCTCGTGATCGAAAGAAGTCGCGATGCCCGCAAACCCCGCGACGTTAAAGGAAACTACGGCGCCAACGTGGCTTATCTGCGACGGATTTTCCAAACCGGAAACTGAGACCGGTGCAGGAAAATTCTCCATCATTATACCCAATTCTTACATTTTTTAAGGTAAGGTCTGGCGGTAAATTTATTGCTTAATTGCCTGCTAGTTAAGCACATTTATCGCATTAACGGTCAAATGATGAAACGATTGCCTCTATGCCTTACGGTAGTGCTCCTGCTTATATTTGCCATCTCTGCTCATTCAGCAGATATTTATGTATCACCTGCAGGTGCCGATAACCAGGACGGAACCATTTTACGTCCGCTGGCTACAGTCAATGCTGCACTGCGTATGGCCCGTGAATGGCGCCGCTTGAATGATCCACGTATGCAGGGTGGCATTCGTATCGTTGTCAAAGGCGGCACTTATTTCCTCAACGAGCCCGTTTTTATAAGACCCGAAGATACCGGTACTGCCGATAGCCCGACAACCATCGAAGCCGCTCCGGGAGAAACGCCCATTATTAGCGGAGGCCGCAATATCAGCGGATGGAAAAAAGCCGGTAGCGTACCCGGACTTCCCACTGCTGCCAAAGGAAAACTTTGGGTAGCCGACGTACCCCTCGATGGGGGACGACCTGCCGAATTCCGCCAGATCTGGATCAACGGACAAAAAGCCATCCGCGCCCGTGACCGCAATGCCGACAGCATGAGCCGCATCCTCAGTTGGAACAAAGCCGATCAGACCTGCCGCATTCCCTGGCCAGCAATAAAAGGATTGACGAATGCTTCCTCTTTGGAAATGGTCATCCATCAGTGGTGGGCCATCGCCATTCTTCGTGTGAAAGAAATCAACGTACAAGGCGACAGTGCACAACTTTTTTTTCATCAACCTGAAAGCCGTATCCAGAGCGAACATCCCTGGCCTGCACCCTGGATCTCCCAAGAAACCGGCAACTCCGCTTTCTTCCTGACCAATGCTATTCAGTTGCTGGATCAACCCGGCGAGTGGTTCCTCGATATCGGCGCGGGCAAAGTATACTACTGGCCACGCAGTGGTGAGGACCTGTCAACAGCCAGCGTCATTGCACCTTACCAGGAAACACTGCTGCGCATCGAAGGCACCATCGATCATCCGGTACAATACCTCAACATTAAAGGCCTTCGCTTTCAACATACCGGTTGGTTACGTCCATCCCGGCAAGGACATGTGCCGCACCAGGCAGGACTTTATATGCTGGATGCTTACAAACTCAAAGTTCCGGGCACGCCCGATAAAAAATCATTGGAAAACCAGGCATGGGTTGGCCGGCCGGCTGCCGCCGTTGATATCCGTTTTGCTCATAACATCGGTGTGGAAAATTGTTTGTTCGAACATCTCGCATCTACGGCACTCGATTTTGGCAAAGGCACACAACAGTCAATAGTGCGCGGAAACCTGTTCGATGACATCGGCGGCACGGCCATTCTCGCCGGTGTTTTTTCCGAAGAGCAGGTGGAAGTCCACCTACCTTATGAGCCTGCTGATCAGCGCGAATGGTGCCGCGCTATTGAAATCACCAACAACCTGATCATTAACGCTACCAATGAAGATTGGGGTTGTGTGGGTATCGGCGCGGGTTTTGTCCGCGACATGCTGATTGCCCACAATGAGTTGGCTGAACTGTCTTATACGGGCATCAGTGCAGGATGGGGCTGGACGCGCACGCTCAACGTAATGCGCAATAACCGCATTCTTTCCAACAAAATTCATCATTACGGCAAACACATGTACGATGTGGCGGCAATCTATACCTTATCTGCGCAACCGGGTTCTGTAATCAGCGGCAATTATATCGACAGCATTTACAAAGCACCTTATGCGCATTTGCCTGAGCACTGGTTTTATCTCTACACAGATGAAGGTTCCTCTTTTTTCAATGTAAAAGATAACTGGACACCATCTGAAAAGTATTTGCAAAATGCCAATGGTCCCGGCAATATATGGACGAACAACGGCCCCTCTGTAAAAGACAGTATCCGTCAGCACGCAGGGCTGGAACCCGCATACCGTCACCTTTTGCAGGGAAGAAAGACGGCAGATAAAAACTGGCCCATCAATCAGGAGAAAAAATGAAAAGAAGTAACAACTTTTTTCGTGTACGTCACCGGCTGTTAGCAGCAATGCTGCTGATAAGTATTTTTTGCCTGACTGCGTGCAAAGAAACGACCGCCCCGCAAAATGCAGCGGCCCGACACAAAGCGGCATCAGCACATCCGTCCGTAATCGAACTGGTGGTTACACAACCGGACAAAACCACAGAGGCACAGATAAAAAAGATAGCAGCGGAAGCCGGCATACCCGAAGGTTCACTTTATCGCTGGAAAGATCATTATTTCATTTTTTCCGTAATAGAAAAACCGGCTGCTTTCAAAACGTCCATCCATGCTTTGCAGGGTGTAACCATTCGCGAATACCCGGATTATTTTTATGCCTTTGATCGCAGCCGCTGCGCAACAAGTGACACCGCAGGTGACGCAGGTGAATGGCAACATATTCTGCTGACCGCCGCACTGGTGCCGGATACTTCACTGCAACGTGAATACATGGACGCACACGCCACGCAGTTTGAGCAATGGCCGGAAGTGGCACAGGGATTTTGCCGTGCGCAGTTCCGGCAGTTATTACTTTATCGAAAAGACGATCAATTGGTTTTAGTGATCAGCATTCCGGCAGGTAAAACGCTCGATGAACTGAATCCGCTTACCACGAAAGATAATCCGCGCGTGGATGAATGGAACCGGCAAATGAAAAAATACCAGACAGGAATACCAGGCACTGATTCATCCGAAGTGTGGGTGTTTCCCGAAGTTTTAAAATAAATAAACAGCATAGCATGTTACGATTAGGCATATTAGGTCTAGGAGAAGGAAGAAGCACGATATCGGCGGCGTTGCAAAGCAAAAAGATCGAGCTCAAAAAAATCTGCGATGTTAACGTGGCACTTTGCAAACAACGTGCTTTTGAATTTGGGTTTGACAGCTATACCACGCGATACGAGGATATGCTCGAAGATCCCGGAATAGACGCCATCGCTATTTATACACCCGATCACCTGCATGCAGACCATGTAACGAAAGCGTTGCAACATGGTAAACATGTTATTTGTACCAAGCCCTTTATCGATGACCTGCGTGATGCGAAAGTCTTGCTGGACCTGCAACAACAGACAGGCAAAAAAGTTTTTGTGGGACAAAGCTCCCGCTTCTTTGAGCCGGCCAAACGCCAGCGCCAGGATTTTGAAGCAGGCGAAATAGGAGAGCTGATCACCATCGAAAGCAGCTATCATGCAGACCATCGCTGGTTCCTGGACAAAAAATGGGCATTGGAAGAAAGCTTCAAATGGTTATACGGCGGTTTAAGCCATCCGGTAGATTTCATCCGTTGGTACCTGCCAGCTATTGAAGAAGTGATGGGCTATGGGATGATCAGTCCGAACGCCCGGAAAGCAGGACTGAAGAACGAGGATACCATGCATTTTATTTTTAAAGCAGCCGATGGCAGAATAGCACGTGTGAGTGGTGTTTATACCTCACCGATCCAGCCGGCCTATCGCGAGAGTGGCATGACAACTGTGTTGCGTGGAACCGATGGCGCCAGCCAGGCCGATTACCACGAACTCCGTTATGCCATCACCGACAAAACCGGCGAAGAAAAAACGATCACCTGGGGCGACAGCACGATAAAGTATTATTTCAGGTTTGAAGGACAAAGCCATCACGCAGGAGAGTACCAAAATTACTTAGAGTATTTCGCTGATTCCATCACAGAAGGCTTTACGGCTTATCCCGATATGCGCGAAGGAATAGGCACGGTTGCTTTATTGCAGGCAATGGATAAAAGCCTGCAAACAGGGCAACCGGTGAAGATCGAGGATATTCTTGCCGAACATGGATTACCATCATTGGGAGTGTTGACCTCCCACAAATAAGAAAGCTGCTGCATGAATAATATACTTTCCAAATTACAAACGGTTGACTACGCCATCGTGATCGCCTACCTGCTGATCCTGCTCTACATCGGGTATCGCGCCAGTTTTGGCCGGAAGAAAAAAGAAGGAGAAACTTTGTTTCTCGCCGGTAATTCACTCAACTGGCATAGCATCGGTTTCAACATGTGGGGCACGAATGTTGGTCCTTCCATGCTGCTGGCCTTTGCCAGTATTGGTTATAGCACGGGGATTGTGGCCGGTAATTTTGAATGGTATGCTTTCGTGTTTTTGTTTTTACTGGCCATGGTCTTTGCGCCGCGCTACCTCGCGAGTAAAGTAACAACCATGCCCGAATTTATGGGCAAGAAGTACGGCGACGATACACGTAATATTCTTGCGTGGTATGCGCTGATCAAAATATTGATCTCCTGGCTTTCGTTGGGTTTGTTTGCGGGAGGTTTTCTTGTGCGGCAGGTACTCGGTATCCCCATGTGGCAATCGGTGATCGTGCTCGTTTTGTTTGCCGGTCTGTTTGCTTTTGCAGGAGGGCTGCGCGCCATCGCCCGCGTGAATGTTTTCCAGATGATCCTGCTTATTGCCGTTTCACTGTTGCTCACCATCCTCGGCATTCAGAAAGTGGGCGGCATCTCCGAACTTTTTCATAAAGCTCCTTCCGAATACTGGAACCTGTTCCGTCCTGCCAGCGATCCCAAGTATCCCTGGTATGCCATCTTACTGGGTTACCCGGTTGCGGCAGTCGCTTTCTTTTGTACGGACCAGGCCATGGTGCAATCGGTTCTCGGCGCGCGTAATCTCGAACAGGGACAATTGGGTGTGAGTTTTATCGGCTGGCTGAAAATTTTGTCCTTACCGTTATTCATCATCCCGGGTATTATCTGTTTTGAATTGTTTCCCAATTTGTCAAGCCCCGACGAAGCCTACATGACACTTGTCACCAACCTGTTTCCTCCGGGACTAAATGGATTGGTGATCGTGGTATTGATCGCTGTGTTAGTGGGCACGATAGGTTCTTCATTGAATGCCTTGAGTACAGTGTTCACCACGGATCTGTATGTAAAGAAGATCAATCCCAATGCTACTTCGAAGCAAATCATCCGCATGGGACGCATTACCGTAATTGCCGGTTGTTTGTTTGCCGTAGGCATGGCCATTGCGATCGACAGCATTCGTGGGCTGAATTTATTTGATGTATTCCAGGCGGTGCTCGGCTTTATTGCCCCGCCACTTTCTGTGGTATTCCTGATCGCCGTATTCTGGAAACGGACTACGCGTCTCGCGGTGAACTTTACCTTGTCCATCGGTTCTGCGATCAGCCTGGGCATCGGCGTATTGTACCTGTGGGTTTTTCCAGCCGATCAATATGCTTTCTGGCCGCACTACATGATGTTGTCTTTTTACATTTTTGCGGGCCTGTTATTCCTGGCGGTTGTTATTTCCCTGGTAGGTAAAACATCTGCCACCGCTATCATCAGCAACGACGTGTTACCGAAGGCGACGCCATTGGTGTGGCGGGTATGGATCGCGCTGATCATCGTCATGATTTCCTTATACATTTTCTTTAATGGGTTTTAATATGCATACTTGCCAACAATTGATGAAAGAATTTCGTCGTCGCGCATTATTTACTATTGCAGCATTGCTGTTTGTGTTTTTTGCCGAAGCGCAACAGGCCACCTGGATCTGGTATCCCGGCGATTTCGAGATTGTACTTTCCAACAAAGTGCAGAACCGCCGTACCGAACGCGGCACTTTCTTTCCTGTATTCTGGAAAATTGACAACCATTACGTGTTGATGGATTTTCATAAAGTGGTAGAAGTGGCTGCGCCGGAAGAAGTGGAAATTTTTGCAGAAGGTCAATACAATGTAAAACTCGACGGTAAACCATTTGAAGGAAGTCCTTCGAAAATTACTGTGCCCGCGGGCAAACACAAGATCAATATCAAAGTGTTCAACCAGGCCGAAGTGCCGGCTGTTTTTATTAAAGGGAAAACAATTGTGTCCGATGCTTCCTGGCTCGTAACGTTTGAAGACAAGGAGTGGATCGACGAAACGGGCAAGACGTCTGATATCTCTGCTACCAACTGGCTGCAGGCGGGTAGCTGGAATTTCAACACACCGGCTCAACGTCCCTCGCAGTTTCGTTTGCCGGTAAGGCCACTCTCTGCTAAATCTGTCGAGAAGGTTTCCGGTGGACAGGTCGTCGATTTCGGTCGCGAGACTTTTGGTTTTGTGCGCCTGCACGGCGTGAAAGGAAAAGGCAATCTTTCACTTTATTATGGTGAGTCGCGCGAAGAAGCCTTGTCCACCGCGCATTGCGAAACGCTCGATCGCTTTTATTTCGATGTGCCACAGTCCATCGATACAATACCTGAATTATCAAAAGCTTTCCGGTATGTGTTCATCCAGGGAGATGCCGGCGTTACACTTGATTCGGTTTCCTTGTTATACGAATACGCCGACGTGAAGGAGCGTGGAAATTTTCGTTGCAATGATGAAGAAATCAATCGCATTTATGATGTGGCCCGCTACACATTCGAACTTAATACAAGAGAATTTTTCATCGACGGTATTAAACGCGACCGCTGGGTTTGGAGCGGCGACGCCTACCAGAGCTACCTGATGAATTATTATTCTTATTTCGATCAGCCGACGGTTGAACGAACCATGATGGCACTGCGTGGCAAAGATCCCGTCACCTCGCACATCAATACCATCATGGATTATACATTTTACTGGTTTCTCGGTATCTATGATTATTATCTCTACACCGGTGATCAGACTTTCATCAAACAATTTTATCCACGCATGAAGAGCCTGATGGATTACTGCCTCGGCCGTCGTGATAAAAATGGCTGGATGTCGGGACTTGCCGGAGATTGGGTATTCATCGACTGGGCGACCGGTCTGAGTAAAAAAGGTGCCGTCAGTTTTGAGCAGCTGTTGTTATGCCGCAGTCTCGAAACCATGGCCATCTGTGCCGGTATTGCGGGTGATAAAACTGCGGGAACAGATTACAACCAGCAGGCCGACTCGCTTCGCCGGCAATTCTTTGCTACTTACTGGAATCCTTCCAAACAGGCACTGGTACATAGCCTGGTAGATGGAAAGCAAACCGATAACGTTACCCGTTACGCTAACATGTTCTCCATTTTCTTTGACTATTTCAATGCCGAACAAAAGCAGGCGGTGAAAAATTCGGTGTTGCTCAATCCCAACGTACAAAAGATCACCACGCCTTATATGCGCTTCTACGAACTGGAAGCTCTGTGTGCCATGGGCGAACAGGATTTCGTCAGAAAAGAAATGAAAAGCTACTGGGGCGGCATGCTGCGGTTGGGCGCCACCTCTTTCTGGGAAGAATACGATCCTTCCAAAAAAGAAGGCGAACACTATGCGATGTATGGTCGCCCGTTCGGCAAAAGTTTGTGTCATGCCTGGGGTGCCAGCCCTATTTATTTATTAGGGAAATATTATCTCGGTGTAAAACCACTGACAGCCGGTTATGCAACTTATGAAGTGGCCCCTGTGCTAGGCGGCCTGCAATGGATGGAAGGCAAAGTGCCTACACCACAGGGCGATATTGAATTGTACTGTAATACTAAACAGGTGAAAGTAAAAGCGCCTGCCGGTCAGGGTGTGTTGAAGTTAAAAAGCAAAAACAAACCGTCCGGTAAAAACATCGAGCTGACACAAACAGCTCCCAATACCTATGAGATCAAAATCTTACCTGGTGTACAATATGATATCCGTTACCAGGCATTGTAAGAATACTTATAAAATGAATGCAATGAAAAAGCTGATTGTGGGAATGATGCTGGCGCTGCCGGTTACTACAATGGCGCAGAACAGCCTGGTGAATACACAGGCCAGCCGTTATGCGAAACTGACCGGTGTAGGTTTGAATGAAGTGCAATGGACCAAAGGGTTCTGGGCGGAGCGGTTCGCCGTATGCCGCGATTCGATGGTGCCGTTGTTATGGAAAACTTACAACGACGCTTCGTTGAGCCATTCGTTTAAAAACTTCGAAATCGCTGCGGGGTTGGATACCGGGCGTTTTAAAGGCCCGTCCTTTCATGACGGCGATTTTTATAAAACGCTCGAAGCCGTTGCAAGTATGTATGCGCTTACTAAAGATCAAAAACTAGATCGATGGATGGACGATGCCATTGCCGTAATCGGAAAGGCACAAAAAGACGACGGATATATTTATACCAAGTCTATTATCGAACAGCGCAAAACAGGCGCGGCGAAAATGTTCGATGATAAACTCAGCTTTGAAGCCTACAACTTCGGTCACCTGATGACCGCGGCTTGTGTGCATTACAGGGCAACGGGTAAAAAATCATTACTCGATATTGCGCGTAAAGCAACGGATTTCCTGATTGGTTTTTATGATTCGGCATCCCCCGAGCAGGCGCGCAATGCGATCTGTCCTTCGCATTACATGGGCATTATTGAAATGTATCGTACGCTCGGTGATCAACGGTATCTTCAACTCGCGCGCAAACTCATCGATATCCGCGGCAAGACCGAAGGCACCGACGATAACTCCGACCGCGCACCTTTCCGCGATATGCAAAGGGTAGTGGGACACGCCGTGAGAGCCAATTATCTTTTCGCCGGTGTAGCCGACGTGTATGCCGAAACCGGCGATGCTTCCCTGCTAACCACCTTGAATCGTTTATGGGATAATGTGATCAATACCAAAATGTATGTCACGGGTGGCTGCGGCGCTTTGTATGACGGAGTGTCGGTGGATGGCACTTCTTACAAACCCGATACCGTTCAGAAAGTGCACCAGGCTTATGGCCGCGATTTTCAACTGCCCAATCACAGCGCACACAACGAAACCTGCGCCAACATCGGCAATGTATTGTGGAACTGGCGCATGTTGCAATTAACCGGTGATGCCAAATATGCCGACATCGTTGAGTTGACATTGTACAACAGTGTATTGAGTGGAGTGAGCATGGACGGGGCTAAGTTTTTTTACACCAATCCGCTTTCCGCATCGGCCAACTATCCTTACCACCTGCGTTGGGAAGGAGGCCGTCAGCGTTATATCAAATTATCGAATTGCTGTCCGCCCAATACCGTGCGTACGGTGGCTGAGGTGAACAATTATCTCTACGGCATCAGTGAAGATGGACTATATATTCATTTATACGGTGGAAGTAAATTGTCTACTGAACTGCACAATGGCGCGCGTTTCGTGCTGGAACAACAAACCGACTATCCGTGGAATGGTGCCGTGAATATTGTGATCAATGAAGCGCCGACGACAGCCGTGCCGGTATACCTGCGCATTCCGGGTTGGTGCAATAAAGCATCTGTTAAAATCAATGGGAAAGTTGTTGCTGCCAATGTCAAAGGCGGACAATACCATAAACTGTCGCAGACCTGGAAAAAAGGCGACCGCATTGAACTGGTGATGGACATGCCGCCAACCTTGATTGAATCAAATCCCCTGGTGGAAGAAACCAATAACCAGGTAGCGGTAAAACGCGGGCCTGTTGTGTATTGCCTCGAATCGGCCGATCTGCCTGCGGGTGTTGCGGTGAGCGATATCATTATTCCTTCCAACGGCCGTTTCAAACCGGTGAACAAACAGATTTCCGGCGGACGCGTGAATGCATTGGAAGGACAGGTACTTCAATTAAACAATAACAACTGGAACAATAAGCTGTACCGGACACTGAATACAGCCACCAAACCGATTACCGTTCAACTGATCCCTTATTACGCCTGGGCCAACAGAGGCCGGACAGACATGCGGGTATGGTTGCCGGTGGTAAGGACAAATCCCTGATCAATGGAAAGAATTACTGCTACCTATTATGTGGAAACGCCGCTCGATCCTGAAAAGGCAGCGGCGGTGCTCGCGGGAGAACAATCTTCCGGAACCTTCGTTGCCGTACCCGGCGAAACGGAAGATCTCAAACAACGGTTTGCTGCGCGCGTAGAAAATGTGAAGTACCTGGAGACCGTTAACGTGCCCGCCATTCCCGGCCTCGATACAGGTTCTTCGCAATATCATCGTGCAGAACTTCGCGTGTCGTGGAGTTTGGAAAATTTCGGATACAACCTGCCTGTGATGATCTCTACATTGCAGGGCAACCTATATGAGATCAAACAATTCACCGGTCTCAAGTTGATGGACATTGAACTGCCTGAATCCTATACAACACATTATAAAGGACCGGCCTTCGGTATTCCTGGTTGCCGCGAACTCACCAATGTGTATGGACGTCCGCTGATCGGCACTATCATCAAACCAAGTGTGGGTATGACGCCCGCAGATACGGCCGCCATCGTTGAGAAACTGGCAACCGCCGGAATCGATTTTGTAAAAGATGATGAACTGATGTCTGCTACCGCCAACTCACCTTTTGACGAACGGGTGGATGCGATCATGCAGGTGATCAATCGTCACGCAGACAAAACAGGCAAGCAAATCATGTATGCCTTCAATATCTCCGGGGAAATTGACGAGATGTTGTATCGCTATGAAAAAATAATAAAGAGCGGCGGAACCTGTGCGATGTTGAGCATTAACAGTGTAGGTGTGTCAGGCGTGAAGAAAATAACGGACCAGGGCCAACTCGCCATCCACGGTCATAGAAATGGCTGGGGTATGTTGAACCGTCATCCATTGCTGGGAATTGAATTTCCCGCCTACCAGAAAATATGGCGGTTAGCCGGTGTGGATCAACTGCACGTAAATGGTATTCAGAATAAATTCTGGGAAACGGACGATTCGGTGGTCCGTTCGATCGAGTCTTGTCTTACACCATTGGGCGATCAAAAACTGGTGATGCCGGTGGTGTCATCGGGGCAATGGGGTGGGCAGGCACCGGAGACCTATCGCCGAACGAAAACCACCGATCTGTTATACATGGCAGGTGGTGGTATTCTTGCGCATCCGATGGGACCTGCGGCGGGCGTTGTTGCCTTGCATCAGGCCTGGCAGGCAGCAGTGGATGGTTTGTCGGTGGAACAAGCCGCCGCGCAGTACAAAGAATTTGCTTCGTCGGTTGAAAAATTTGGTAAAGCTTGAGTAACGTACCCGCAATACGATTGGCCTTTTATGGCGACGACTTCACCGGATCCACGGATGCGCTGGAATTCCTGTGCCGCGCAGGTTTGCAAACACGCCTGTTCCTCGATCCACCAACTCCGGAGCAATTAAAAAACTATCCGGATCTGCAGGCTTATGGTGTTGCGGGCCTCACACGAAGCATGTCACCCGAAGTGATGGAAGCCACCCTGCATCCGGCATTCTTGCAAATGAAAGCAACCGGCGCGCGACATATTCATTATAAAGTTTGTTCCACTTTCGATTCATCACCCACCATCGGCAGCATAGGCCGCGCGATCGATACGGCTTCAAAAATATTTAATCAGCCATCCATTCCCTTACTGGTGGCAGCACCCGCGCTCGGGCGTTATTGTGTTTTCGGAAATCTGTTTGCACGCATGGGCATTGGCAGTGCCGGTGAAATATTCCGGCTCGATCGTCATCCTTCGATGAGCAAACATCCGGTAACGCCTGCGGATGAAAGCGATCTGCGTTTGCATTTGGCCAAACAAACAAAACTTCCCATTCGGTTGCTGTCGATTTTACAACTGGAACAATCACTCAGCGAAAAGAAAGCTTACCTGCAAAAGGAAAAGGGCGTTGTGCTGATTGACGCGCTCTATACTTCACAATTATCCGCCATAGGAGAATTGCTGGATGAATGGACGAATGACAAACAACTTTTTTCTGTTGGCTCTTCCGGTATTGAAATGGCATTGGGGCAATACTGGCGCGAGACGGGTGCGTTACCGGACTTGCCGCAATGGAACGATCCCGGGGCCGCTTCGCCTTTGCTCGTACTGGCGGGTAGTTGTTCGCCTGTTACGGCTGCGCAGATCAGCCGCGCAGAGGAAGCGGGCTTTGCTGCTTTTCATGTAAATGAAAACAACGATGCTGCCTGTGACGCACTGAACAACGGGCGAAGTGTGATCATTCATACCGGTGGCCATGAAAGAACGAATGCTGAATTGATACCAGCGGAACAAATAGGTACGGCGCTTGGCCGCACAGGACGTGAACTGGTCGCAAAAACTTCCGTTCAACGGATTGTGGTTGCCGGTGGTGATACAAGCAGTTATGCTGCCCGTGCCATGGGCATCGAAGCCGTAGCAATGATTGCGCCGCTCGTAATGGGAGCGCCGCTTTGCCGCGCCACCGCGCCCGGGTCGCCATTGGATGGAAAAGAAGTGAACTTCAAAGGCGGGCAGGTAGGCGATGAAAACTATTTTATCATTTTAGAAAAAGGAAAATTATAAGCATGCAAAAGAAAACACTGGGACTGATCCATACTTCAGCCACACTGGTGCCGGTATTCCAGGAACTCTGTACCGCCCATTTGCCCAATGTAAATGTGTTCAATATTGTGGATGACAGCCTGATCAAACAGGTGATCGCCAATGGTGAATTAACACCCGGCGTTGCCCGTCGTGTGGTGAACCATGTAGGCGCCGCTGAAGCTGCGGGCGCAGATTATATTCTTGTTACTTGTTCTTCTATCGGTGCCGCAGTGGAGCAGGCTGCCTTGCTGACGGGCGTACCCGTATGGCGTGTAGATCAGCCCATGGCCGACAGGGCCGTGCGTGAAGGAACACGTATCGGTGTGGTGGCCACCTTGCCAACCACTTTACAACCAACCAGCGATCTCGTTCGCAGGAGAGCCATAGCCGCAGGCAAAACGATCGAACTGGAGTCGGTGCTTTGCGAAGGAGCTTTCGAAGCGTTGATGGGTGGCGATCCGGCCACACATGATAAAAAAGTGGCGGAAGCATTGACGAGTCTCGCCGCACGAGTTGATATTATTGTACTGGCACAGGCATCGATGGCGCGCGTGGTGGAAACCTTAGATCCATCCGTAAAGAAGATTGCTATTCTTTCAAGCCCGGCTATTGCCATCCAACAGTTAGCCACCGTTCTTTAATCTGCCAACGATTGCTGTATGAAACAGATCAACCGCTTTTTTTTATTTCTTTTACCTGCGGCCGTGCTGGCGCTTATCATTACCGCCGCTACCGGTAACACTGATGTAGCGAAAGCCTGTGGCGTATTGTCTGCCATCAGCCTCGCCATTGGACTGGGTGCCGTACCTGCATTAAAAGGGTATCGCTATACGGCCTGGATCATTGTGGCAGTGGTTGCCGGTATGTGTTTTCCCGATGCCTTTACGCGCTGGGGATCCGTAGACCTGCGCAACAAATGGTTGATATTGGTGATCATTCAACTGGTGATGTTTGGCATGGGTATACAAATGAGTCTGCGGGATTTTACCGGTCTTGCACAAACCGGTAAAGGCGTGGTGATCGGATTGCTCTGCCATTTTTCCATTATGCCATTGATGGGATTACTGCTCACAAAAATATTTGACTTTGAGCCGGAGATTGCGGCTGGTATTATCCTGATCGGTTCCTGTTCCAGCGGATTAGCTTCCAACGTGATGGTTTATCTCGCCCGCGCCAACCTGGTATTGTCCGTGATCGTTACCGCTATGGCGACCATTGCCGCACCTTTTCTCACACCGTTGTTGATGAAGTTGCTGGCGGGTACGTTGATCAAAGTTCACTTTGTGGATATGATGATCGAGATCATCAAGATCGTGATAGTACCAATCGGAGCGGCCTTATTGCATGATTATTTGAAAACGGCAACTACGCATGGTAAAAAAGTGGTCATGAGCATCACGGTGTTTGCCGTGCTGTGGCTGGCAGCCCTGCCGCTGGGTCTCTATACTTTTTTCAGGGAAAATATTGGTTCACCTGAGCTATTGCAGTCATTCGAAATTTTTGCATTTCTGCTGGGAGCGGTGATTGCCGGTGTTTTGTATCATCAACTGGCGCGCCGTTATCCGAGACTCGACGGCCTGATGCCTTATTTTTCCATGTTCGGTATTATTTATTTTACCACGGTTACCACAGCGGCAGGTCACGAAAACCTGCTGCGCGTAGGCTTCCTTTTATTCATCAGTTCCGTCATTCATAACGCAGCCGGTTACTTTTTCGGTTACTGGCTCAGCCGGTTGTTTCGCCTCGATAAAAATTCTGCCCGCACGGTAGCCTTTGAAGTGGGATTGCAAAATGGCGGCATGGCTTCGGGATTGGCAGGCAGTATGGGAAAGCTGGGTACTGTGGGATTGCCCGCGGCGGTGTTCAGCCCCTGGATGAATATTTCGGGTTCCATCCTGGCCAATTACTGGCGTCGTCATCCGGTGGATGATGAACCGGAAAAAACAGAAGAACCCGCGAAAACTCCATGACCCTACGGGATGGATATATTCGCAGGAACCGGAACTTTGATCAAACCTGTCAACGATTGTATGCTGAAGAATTATTACCTACGTTATGGCTTGCTGAATTTATCGCTGTTTAGTGCACTGCTCGCAACGGCGCAGCTTGTCGATAAAACGCCTGCAGCCATTCCCAATAAACCGGAAATATTTGCCACCGAGCCATACGAAGATCCAACCATCAGCGGCATCAATCGCGATGCGGCACGTGCTACGGCCTACTCGTTCGGAAATATAGCCGATGCATTGAATGGTGACCGTGAAAAAAGCGGACGTTATCTTTCCCTGAATGGTGATTGGGACTTTTCTTTTGCACTCAAACCTGCCGATGCACCGGCTGATTTTTATAAAGCAAAAGTGCAGGGCTGGAAAAAAATACCCGTGCCCTCCAGTTGGGAAATGCAGGGCTATGATAAACCCATTTATAAAAGCGCCGTGTATCCGTTCCGTCCGGTTAATCCTCCTCATGTACCCAAAGATTACAACGGTACGGGATGTTACCAGCGTTCGTTTACGTTACCGGCCAATTGGAAAGAAATGAACGTTACACTGCATTTCGGCGGTGTCAGCTCTGCTTATAAAGTTTGGGTAAATGGAAAATTTGTGGGTTATGCCGAAGACAGTTTCCTTTCTTCGGAGTTTAATATCACGCCTTATTTAAAAGAAGGAGAGAACCTTATTTCTGTTTGGGTAATCCGCTGGAGCGACGGATCATTTCTCGAAGACCAGGATCAGTGGCGCCTCAGCGGTATTCATCGTGAAGTATTCCTGATGGCAGAGCCTTCTTTACGGATTGCCGATTTTTTTTACCAGACAACATTGGACAGTAATTACCGGGATGCTATCCTCAGCATTCGTCCGCGTATGGAAAATCTGACCGGAGAACAGGTGCCTGGTTATAAATTGAAAGCACAATTATACGACGCATCACAACGCCCGGTATTGAGTACTCCTCTTGAGCGATCAGTGGAGTCCATTATCAACGAAATTTATCCGAGGTTGGATAATGTGAAATTTGGTTTGCTGGAAAGTAAAATTTCTAATCCGCTCAAATGGAGTCCGGAGCAACCGAACCTTTATACGCTGGTGCTGTCGCTGGAAGATTCAACGGGGCGTTTGCTCGAAAGCAAAAGTTGCAAAGTCGGCTTCAGGTCCGTGGAGTTTTCCAAAGCCAACAGCAAGTTGCTGATCAATGGCAAACTCACTTATTTATATGGGGTGAACCGCCCGGACCATCATCCGGAAAAAGGGAAAGCGCTTTCACGCGAAGACATTCGCCGTGATGTGCAGACGATCAAACAATTTAATTTCAACTGTATTCGTCTCAGTCATTATCCATCCGATCCTTATCTGCTGGACCTTTGCGATGAGTATGGTATTTTGGTGATCGATGAAGCGAATCTTGAAACGCACGGACTTGGTGGCAAACTCAGCAATGACGCGGCCTGGACAGGTGCCTACCTCGAGCGGAGTAACCGCATGGCCTTGCGCGACAAAAATCATCCTTCTATTATCTTCTGGAGTCTGGGAAATGAAGCCGGCCGCGGGCCCAACCATGCGGCAATGGCCGCATGGCTCCGGGATTTCGATATTACGCGCCCGATCCATTACGAACCAGCCATGGGTAGTCCGAAGGAAAAAGGATACATGGATCCATCCGATCCGCGTTACCTCAAACCTAATGATCATTCGCACCGCACGCAGAACCCGCTCGATCAATATTATGTGGACATGATCAGCCGGATGTATCCTGCCTTGTATACAGCTCCGTTGTTGGTGAACCAGCCGAATGGAGATAAGCGTCCGATATTTTTCTGTGAATATGCACATGCCATGGGCAACAGCGCCGGTAATATCAAAGACCTATGGGATCAGTGGCGTAGTCTTCCCCGTGTGATCGGTGGCTGCATCTGGGAATACAAAGACCAGGGGCTGACCAAATTGGACAGCGCCGGACGTCCCTACTATGCCTATGGCGGTGATTTCGGAGAAAAGTATTTCGACAATTTTACCATCAAAGGAATTGTTGCTGCCGACGGCCGCCCCAAAGCGGCAATGTATGAATGCAAACGCGTGTTTCAACCCATCGTACTCGAATGGGCAAACAAAGAAGCATATACCGTAAGGCTGACGAATCGCGGTCCCGTGAACAATGCAGCAGTGTACGTACCCGTGTGGATCGTGAAAGCAGACGGTGTTGAAGTGGCAAGAAAAAATTTATCGCCGATAAGTCTGGAAGCAGAACGCGATACCGTCTTCAGTATTCAGCAGTGGTTGCCGCGTTTGCAAAGCGGAAAAGAATATTTCGTTACGCTCGAGTTTCAATTGAAAGACGCAACGGCGTGGGCACCGAAAGGGCACGTGATCGCCTCGGATCAACTTGCTCTCACGGCATTGGTTCGTCCCGGCATTGCAACGGATAAAGCGTTGAAGGCTGAAGACACAGCAGAGTCCTGGCAGGTGAAGGGAAAAGATTTTGTGTTATTGTTTGATAAGAATGGTGCATTGAGTTCGTACAAGTGGAAAGGACAGGAACAGTTGAAAGCACCGCTGGTGCCACATTTTACCCGTGCATTGACCGACAATGATAAACGCGGATGGAAAGCGGATAAGAAGCTGCGTCAATGGTTTGAGCAAAAACCGACAATAGAATACCTGAAAATAAATGAAGGCAATGCTACCGTTACCAGCTACTATACACTGATCAACGACAGCGCGAAAGTAAAAATCGATTATACCGTGCAATCAAACGGTGTGGTGCAGGTAGACTATTCGCTGGACGTGAAGCCCGGTCTGCCCGACATACCGCGCGTGGGCATGCAACTCGGTATCGATCGCAGTTACGATCAGGTACAATGGTATGGAAAAGGTTTGTATGAAAATTATACCGATCGTCGCTGGGGTTTTGATGCAGGCCTTTATAGTCAGCCGATCGGAGAATTCATAGAACCTTACGTGGTGCCGCAGGAAAATGGGAACCGTACGGATGTGCGCTGGATGTATCTCCATAATAAAAAAGGAAAGGGGTTATTGGTGGTGGCCGACAGCCTGCTCAGTATGAGTGCCTGGCCTTACACCGAAGAAAATATCCGGGCGGCCCGCCATACCTATCGTTTGCGCGATGCAGGTTATGTGACGCTGAATATCGATCTTGTGCAAATGGGCGTTGGCGGAAACGACAGTTGGAGCGATGTGGCGGCGCCACTCGAACAGTACCGTGTTCCCGCAAAGAATTACCAGTATCGTTTTTACCTGCTTCCATTGGACGCAGTCAAACCATCGCCGGGAACCAAAGCCCGCTTAGTTAAAGGACTTAAGTAAACGTATGCGAAAAATCAGTTTGATCCTGTTGTGTCAGTTGATGATGATGAGTGCGTGGGCGCAGGGGAAAGAAGTGCCGGCTGCCGTGATGCAAGAAATTTACCAGGAAGTAAAAACGCCTTATAAATATGGGTTGGTGATCGTGCCCGAAAATAAAGACCGGAAAATTGATTGTCCCAATGTGTACCGCAAAGGTAAATGGTGGTACATGACCTACGTGGTGTTTGATGGTCGTGGTTACGAAACCTGGATGTCGCGCAGCAAAGACCTGCTCGATTGGAAAGTAATGGGCCGCGTGCTTTCATTCTCCGATACGACGCAGTGGGACACGCATCAGAAGGCCGGATACATTGCTTTGCAGAATACTAAATGGGGAGGAGATTACAAATTGCAGCAATACAACGGCAGGTATTGGATGTCTTATTTCGGTGGAAAGGATCGTGGTTATGAAGCGGGTCCGCTTGCGATCGGCATGGCGCACACGACCGGACCGGTCGATAAAGCACAGGAATGGCAGCGCGAACCGGCACCGGTACTCACTGCCACAGACGCAGATGTGCGTTGGTGGGAAAATAAAAAGCTGTTCAAGAGTTCCGTGATCTGGGATAAAAGCAAAACCACCGGCTATCCTTTCGTGATGTATTACAATGCCAATGGCGATACGAGTAACAATACTCCGAAGTGGCGCTGGTTCGAACGCATCGGTATGGCCGTGTCCGGTGACATGCTCACCTGGAAACGGTATGGCATCGATCCGGTGATGCATCATCGCATCGGCATTACGGGCGACGCCGTTATTCAGAAGAAGGGCGATCTTTGGATCATGTTTTATTTCGGCGCGTTCTGGGAAGGTCGCAAGGATGCCTTCAACCGGTTTGCCTGCTCTTACGACCTGGTGAACTGGACAGACTGGACAGGCGAAGACCTGATTAAATCATCAGAGCCGTACGATGAACGCTTTGCACACAAATCGTTTGTCGTAAAATATAAAGGTGTCGTATACCATTTTTATTGTGCCGTTAATAACAAGGATCAGCGCGGGATAGCCGTGGCTACCTCGGTTGACAAAGGCAAAAGTCCGCTGCAATTTCCGGTGATCGATGCGGCGAAATAAGCAACATGAAGAAAATTTTTGTAACGATAGTGAGTGTATTGCTGCTGGTGAACTTTTTGTTTGCACAGCAACGCAGTGCCGTTGATCATTTCCGTAATCCTCCGACCTCGGCCAAACCCTGGGTGATCTGGTACTGGATGCACGGAGCTTTTTCACGTGCCGGCATTACCGCCGACCTGGAAGCAATGAAGGCGGCAGGCATCGGCGGTGCTTACCTCATGCCGATCAAGGATACGGTAACGCCCCCGATTTTTCAGCCTACTGCGCGTCAGTTATCACCGGAATGGTGGCAGCTTGTTCATTTTGCGATGCAGGAAGCCAAACGCCTCGACCTGCAACTCGGCATGCACCTGAGCGATGGATTTTCATTGGCAGGCGGTCCCTGGATCACGCCGGAACTTTCCATGCAGAAATTGGTATGGAGTAAACAATTGGTCAAAGCCGATTTCAAAGGCACTATTCCATTACCTCAACCTGAAGCTGTTAAGGGATATTATAAAGACGTAGCCACCTATGCCTATCCGGTTCGCCAGCGCGATTGGGAACTGCAGTTCGTTCGGCCCGAAGTAACAACCAGCAATAATGTCAATGCGTCGTTTTTGACAAAAGCGGATAACAAAGAAAGTTTCCGCGGCGATAATGGCACCTGGATTCAATATACTTATCCGCAACCGGTAACGGTCCGCTCCTTACGTATCAAAACAGGATCGAATAATTATCAGTCGCATCGCTTGATCGTGCAGATAAGTGACGATGGAAAAAACTTCACCACACTCACCAGGCTTTCACCACCGCGACATGGCTGGCAGGATACGGATGAAGACGTAACGCATGCTTTGCCCGAAACGACTTCGAAATATTTCCGTTTTGTTTATGATAAAGAGGGTACCGAACCCGGAGCCGAAGACCTGGATGCGGCTAAATGGAAACCTTCATTAAAACTGATGCAGCTAATACTTTCCGGGGAAGCCGTAATCAATCAGTTTGAAAGTAAGAACGGCTCGATGTGGAGGGTAAGTCTTCCCGCTACACAGCAAACCGTTCCGGCATCAACCACGATTCCGTTGGATAAAATAATTGATCTCACCGCTTCACTCCATAAAGATGGAAAAGTAAATTTTTCCGGAGGTGCGTTGCCCGAAGGTTTTGATAGTTGGGTCATCGTTCGCATGGGCCATACCTCTACCGGTCATGAGAATGCAACAGCAGGCGCCGGCAAAGGATTGGAATGCGACAAGTTCAATCCCGAAGCGATCACTTTGCAGTTCAATAGCTGGTTTGGCCAGGCATTTGCACAAACCGACCCGCAGCTTGCCGGCGAAGTGCTGAAGCTGTTTCACATGGACAGTTGGGAAGCGGGTAGCCAGAACTGGAGCAAAGACTTTGAAAAGCAGTTTCGGAATCGCCGTGGTTATGCTATCCAACCCTGGTTGCTGGCGATGACGGGCGTGCCGCTGCGCGATGCGATCAGTGCTGAAAAATTTCTGCACGATGTTCGCCAGACCATAGCTGAAATGTTGCACGACGTTTTTTATGGAACCATTAAAGGATTGGTTCGGGAGAAAGGATGCACCTGGTCGGCGGAAACGGTAGCGCCTACTATGATGAGTGATGGGCTGCTGCATTACAGCCAGGTCGATATCCCGATGGGAGAATTCTGGCTCAATAGTCCCACACACGACAAACCCAATGATATGCTCGATGCCATTAGTGCTGCACATATCTATGGAAAGAAAATTATACAGGCAGAAGCATTCACCACATTGCGGATGAACTGGTCGGAGCATCCGGGTATGCTGAAGGCGCTTGGTGACAGAAATTTTGCCCTGGGCATGAATAAAATGGTGATTCATGTGTTTGTACACAATCCGTGGATGGACCGCCGTCCGGGTATGACGCTGGATGGAGTAGGGCTTTATTACCAGCGCGATCAAACCTGGTTCAAGCAGGGATATGCGTGGATGGAATACCTAACGCGTTGTCACACCTTGTTGCAACTGGGTGATCCGGTTGCAGACATTGCAGTATTTACAGGAGAAGAATTGCCCAGGCGTTCATTGTTACCGGATCGGTTGGTCAATACCTTGCCCGGTATTTATGGAACTTCTATTGTTCAAAAGGAAAAAGAAAGATTGGCCAATAAAAATCAACCCACGCGCGTGATACCCGATGGTGTTACGCATTCGGCGAACATGGCTGATCCGGAGAAATGGATCGATCCGTTGGGCGGTTATGCCTACGATTCCTTCAACCCGGACGCATTGTTGAAAGCGACGGTGAAAAATGGGCGTGTGGTATTTCCAGGTGGTATGAGTTATGCGATACTGGTTTTGCCATCGCATCATCAACTGCTGCCTGCCCCAAACCTGATGTCCGTACCCGTTGCAAAGAAATTGCTGGAGTTGTTGCAGCAAGGCGCAACGATTATCATGGGGAAATCTTATGATCAGACGAATAGCCTCAATGATGAGGCGGATACGCTGAGAAATATTTTACAGAAAATATACAAAGGCCGTTACAGGGGAAAACTGGTGGGCGCACCTTATGCATCACCCGACTTCCGGCAATACGGATTGATGCGTGACCTGCAGGTGATTGGCGCACAACGCCAACTGGCATGGACACACCGCCGCACGGATAAAGAAGATATTTACTTTATCAGCAACCAGGCCGAAAAGGCGGGTACGTATCTCATTTCCCTCCGGGAAAAAGGAACGGCTGTGCTCATAGCTGATCCGGTTTCGGGTAAAGTATACCAGGAAAAAGCCTGGAAGCTGACCGGGGGGCGTACGCAACTCTCCGTAAAACTCGATAAAGACCAGTCGCTGTTTATGATTGTAACCAAACAAAAATCAACAGAAAAACCTGCGGTGAACTTCCGTGCGTTGTCTGCAAGAAAACTGTCCGCCGCCTGGAATGTGCAGTTCGATCCGGAAAATGGAGGGCCCGTAAATCCGGTGGTGTTTGATAAATTGAGCAGTTGGTCGCAGCACGCAGATTCCGCGATTCGTTTCTATTCCGGTACGGCAGTCTATAAAAATTCGTTCAACTGGACGGCCGCCGATGCGGGAAAAAAGATATGGCTCGAACTCGATAGCGTGGCCAACATCGCTTCGGTACGTGTCAACGGACAGGAATGTGGTATCTTGTGGACCCGGCCTTACCGGCTCGATCTGACGGCGGCAGTGCATACAGGAAAGAATACGATTGAGATCGCGGTGACCAATACCTGGGCCAACCGTTTGATCGGCGACCAGGCATTACCGGAGAAAAAAAGAATTACCCGCACCACTGCACCTTTCCGCCTGAAAGACAAACCCCTGTTGCCGGCTGGTTTATTGGGCGAAGTGAAGCTGGTGCTGACCAATGCAAAATGATCCGACACATTTTTTTTATAACAATGTTCTGTGCGCTATTGCTTTCGCATCCGGCGTTGGCGCAGAACCTGCGGTGGACCAGCCCGTCCGAAAATGCAGCAGGCTCCATGCCTTGCGGTGGTGGCGACATGGGCATGAATGTTTGGGTGGAAAAAAATGAACTCTTTATTTATATAGCCCGCTCCGGCAGTTTCGATGAAAACAATACACTGCTTAAATCCGGACGTGTGCGAATGAAATTCGATCCCGATCCGTTTGGCGGTGAACTCTTCATACAGGAATTGCATCTCGAAGATGGGTACGTTACCGTGTCTGCCAACCGCGGCTCATTAAAATTGAAAATCACCATCGAAGCAGATGTGTTGCACCCGGTTGTACGCTTTTCCGTGGATGCGAATAGACCTGTTAATGTAAGTGCGGTGTATGAAAACTGGCGACACGAAGATCGCTTGTTGTCGACACGCGAGAACTTTGGGAACTCGTGGAAATGGGCAGGGCCGAAGCAAACCATTGCTCATCGCGATTCGGTAAGCTTCCTGAACAATGGCGTACTGTTTTATCATCACAACGGGGCGCGTACCATCTTTGATTCAACGGTTGCGCAACAGGCACTGACCGCTGTTAAAGATTCTCTTTATAATCCGCTCGCTTACCTCGCATCAGGTGGATATATGGGCGGGAAAGGATTTGTAGCGGGTACGCACACATCGGGAAAGTACCATCAGACCACATTCAAAGGCTGGGAATTGAAAAGCCGGCTGGCGCAACGCAGCCATCAACTCACCATTTATTTTCATACAGCCCAAACACCGGATATCGCGCAATGGCAAAGATCGCTCGATTCCCTGCAGCAAGCTTATAAGCCAATAGCCGCAAGTATCAGCAAACGCAACCGTACCTGGTGGCGGCAATTCTGGCAACGCAGTTATATCGATATCGATCCTTTAAATGAACAATCAACTGCGCATGCTGCCGGTCGCAATGCAAAATTGTTTCGCTACATGATGGGCTGCAATGCCAATAGCAGTTGGCCTACTAAATTCAATGGCGGATTGTTTACGGTTGATCCCGTATTTACCGATACGGCGCGTGTCTTTGGCCCCGACTTCCGCAATTGGGGTGGTGGATTGCACACGATGCAGAACCAGCGGCTCGTTTATTTTCCCCTGTTCAAAAACGGTGATTTCGATCTGCTGCAAGCCCAATTGCAGTTTTATATGCGCATCCTGAAAAATGCCGAGATACGTACCCGTACTTATTGGGGACATGACGGCGCGAGTTTTACCGAGCAAATGGAAAACTTCGGTCTCCCCAACTATGCAGAATACGGACAAAAACGTCCCGCGAATTTTGATCCCGGCGTAGAATACAATGCCTGGCTGGAATACCAGTGGGACACCGTACTGGAATTTTGCCTGATGATGCTGGATCAGCAGCAATACACGGGAATGGATATAAGTAATTATATACCCTTCATTGAAAGTTGTCTTCGTTTCTTCGATGAGCATTATCAATATCTCGCACTGCAACGTGGAAGAAAGGCATTGGACGAAAAAGGTCATTTGGTATTGTACCCCGGATCTGCTGCGGAGACGTATAAGATGGCTTATAACGCTACGTCTACAGTCGCCGCCCTGCGGGTGGTAACACAGCGCTTATTGGAATTGCCTTTGTCGGCAGAACAGCGTCAACACTGGCAGGCATTCTTGCAACGTATACCACCGATGAGCTATGCCTCATTTGATGGGCACACGACTATTGCACCGGCTAAATTGTGGGAGCGTATCAACAATACCGAGTCGCCGCAATTGTATCCGGTATATCCATGGGGGATATACGGTGTCGGCAAACCCGGTCTGGATACGGCTTTGAACACCTGGCGCTATGATACGAACGTGATCAAATTCCGCAGTCATGTTGGCTGGAAGCAGGATAATATCTGGGCGGCACGATTGGGACTGAGTGCCGAGGCCTGGCAGCTGACTTCGCAAAAACTGGCGGATGGCGGTCGTCGTTTCCCTGCGTTCTGGGGCCCGGGTTTTGATTGGGTTCCCGACCACAACTGGGGTGGCAGCGCCTGGATTGGTTTACAGGAAATGCTGCTGCAAACGGATGGCAAACGCATCTTATTGTTTCCCGCCTGGCCGAAAGATATAGATGTACGTTTTAAGTTACACGCGCCTTATAATACAGTGGTAGAAGCGGAGTTGAAAGATGGAAAAGTGATAAACCTGAAAGTAACGCCGGAGGCAAGGAAAGCTGACGTGGAAATTCAAAAGTAAAAATTCAAAAGTCAAAAACTTAGCGGCCTTTGCTTCTTATGTATCTTTGCGTGCAATCGACGTTTCTTTTCACGCAAAGGCGCAAAGAAATTAAGGCGCAGCGTTGTAGCTGCCTGTTTTTAAATTTTGAATTTTTACTTTTGAATTTTGACTTAACTACCAGTCGTCTGTTCTGAAGGAACTCACCGGCAGTCCGGCCGTATTAAACAACTCTCCAATTACAAAATCCTTGAACGCATAACGCACCGCCACCGGATCTTTTATTTCGGGTGAAGAAATATGCAACTCACCTTTTGAAATTACGGCGCGGGCGGGACGCCAGTATTTATCGGCGCCGGCAATTTCAAAATTTACCAATGGCTTGCCGAAAGTTGTCAGCCCGGTTGGTGCATTTTTGAAACGGATGACCACCGTGCCGTTCTGAATTCTTATCGAATCGGGCAAAGGTGATTTGTAGGCAAATCCTTTTTTGCCATAGGTATCGCCGAGTGCGAGATAAGCGAAACGTTGCCCGCCAACAGCTTTCTGTGACGGGTGAATGTAGTTCTCTTCGCCAATATCCATTAACACGATCATACCACTGTTCGGAATTTTATCCAGCGCTTTGCGTTGCGCATCGCGGACATAAGCAGAGTTATATTTGCCTCCCGTATTGTAGGGTGGCAATTGTGCGTAGTTGTAAGGAGCTATTTGTGCGTAATAAAAAGGGAAGTCTCCCTGGCCGAATTCTTTTCTCCACAAACTGACCATCGCGGGGAATAAGGTTTCGTATTCATCGGGACGTTCGTAGTTGCTTTCGCCCTGGTACCAGATACAACCGCGGATCGCATAGCCGATAAATGGTTTGAGCATGCCGTTGTATAATGACATTGGCGAGCGCTGGCTGATCTTTGCCGAATCAGCCACGGGTAATTTTTTTATCGCGGGAAATGCGTTCAGCGCTTCTTCGTTCATCCACGCTTCCGCCGATGAACCGCCGTAACTGATCTGCATCAGTCCGATCGGAACGTTCAGCGTTTGCTGCATTTGCCTGCCGAAGAAGTAAGCGGTGGCGCTAAAATCTGCCACTGCCTCGGGCGTAGCTTTTTTCCAGGTGCTGGCTTTCACCGTATCCTGCGGCTGCATACGCAAGGCGCGTGGTACGGTAAAGAACCGGAGCTGCGGATTGTTGGCCGTGAAGATAGCTTCGTTTGAGCCGATAATGGGTTGATCGCGGTAGCCTTTCATGGGCATTTCCATGTTGGACTGACCGCTGCAGAGCCATACCTCACCAATTAATACATCGCGGAGTCGGATGGTTTGTCCATCGGTGATGGAAATCTCGTACGGACCGCCCGCTTGCGGGGTACGTACCCGTATTTTCCAGCGTCCCTGCCCGTCCGCCTTTGCTGAATAACTCTTGCGATCCCAGGAAGTGGTCAATTTTACTGTTTTGCCGGCGGCAGACTTACCCCAGATGGCGGCATCGGTTTGCTGCTGCAGCACCATGCCATCTGAGAAGAAAGCCGGTAACTGCGGCTGAGCAACAGCCGTCAGGGAAAAAGAAAACAACACAAAAATGATAGCGGACAGACGGAAAACGGTTGATAGTTTCATACAAGGCGCTTAAAAATCGTTGAGGCTACGAAAATAACGGAATCTGCCCCGTAAATCCGAGTTTTGTCCATCGGTACAGTGCAGGAAGGTCAGCCGGAATGCAATCATTAATTTACCCATTCGTTTTGCCATTATGAAAGAAACCAATAAGGAAGGCTCCCGTAAAAATATCTGGTACGGAACAGGGCGGCAACGCATCGAAATTCCGCGCACGATCCTCAAGACGAGGGTGCAGAGCAACCTGCTGCTGCGCAGTCTTCATATTTGTTCCATCGGCTATTACCCCAAAGCAAAAGATCATTATACTTATCGTAAGAAAGGGCTGCCGGAAAATTTTCTTTTTTATTGTGTCGACGGACATGGGTGGTACAAGATCGGCAATCAACGGTATGAAGTAGGCCCTAACGAATTTTTCATTCTCCCGCAAAACGTAGAACATGCTTACGGCAGCAGCGAAGAACATCCCTGGAGTATTTACTGGATACATGTTGGCGGCGATGCCTTACCGGAATTGAATGAAGTGCATGCCGTTCAGCAGCACTTCAAGCCGCACCGCATTAAAAATAACGGCGATGTGATTCCGCTGTTCACCAAAATATACAAAACACTGGAGCTGGGATATAGTATAGACAACCTGTTGTTCGCTAACATGTGTCTTTCGCATTTCCTGGCTTTGTTTGTTTATAATTCCCGCCATTATGCAGAAACGGGCAGTGATAAAATGGACTGCGTGGACAATGCCATTTTGTATATGCAGGATCATATCAATGAAAATATTTCACTGAATGAACTGAGCGCGCTCTATAATTATTCGGTGTCGCGCTTTTCCAATTTATTTAAACAAAAAACCGGGTACGCACCCATTGATTATTTCGTACAGATGAAAATGCAGAAGGCCTGCCAGCAATTGAACTTTACCGACCGTTCGGTGAAAGACATTGCCTTCAGCATGGGCTTCGACGATCCCTATTATTTCTCCAAGCGCTTCCGGACGATCATCGGGATGTCGCCCAAAAAATACAGGACACTCAACAACTAACCCAACTATTATATGACCTTACAAAAAGCAGGAAAGACATACGGGTTTGCCATTGTGCTGATCACTTCGTTGTTTTTTCTCTGGGGCTTTGCGCTCAACCTGAATCCCATTCTTATTCCACATTTGAAAAAGGCCTGCCGCCTGTCGGATACGCAGTCCGCGTTCATCGATTCGGCTTCCTACTTCGCTTATTTCCTGCTGGCTATTCCGGCGGGCCAATTCATGAAGCGGTTCGGTTACAAAAGTGGTATACTGGTAGGGTTGATGCTGTTCGCCGTTGGCGCCTTCCTGTTTTATCCCGCATCCTTTATCCGCTCGTATGGTTTCTTCCTGGTGGCATCTTTTATCATTGCCTCCGGTCTTACTTTCCTGGAAACCGCCGCCAATCCATATATCACAGTTTTGGGCTCGCCGGACACCGCGACACAGCGCCTCAACTTTGCACAGGCTTTTAACGGGCTGGCCCAATCCCTTGCGCCGAAGATTGGCGGAATGTTTATCCTTTCAGGTGTGGTGTTGACCAATGAAGAGGAAAACGCAATGAGTCCGGCCGAACTGAATGCCTACCTTGACCAGGAAGCGGCTTCGGTGCAGGTGCCTTATATCATTATCGCTTCCGTGGTATTGATTGTAGCGTTGCTCATCTGGCGCACCCGGTTGCCGGAGATCAAAGAAGAAGAGGCCACCGGTGAACAAAGCAAAGGTTCACTATTCAAACAGAAGAACCTGGTATGGGCTGTGATCGCGCAATTCTTTTATGTAGGTGCGCAGGTTTGCATGACCAGCTTCTTTATCCGGTTTGCAGACAGGGTAGCGGGCATCGATGAAAAAGCCGCGGCCAGCTACCTCGCCATTGCCTTGCTGCTCTTTATGATCGGGCGATTTGTGGGAACATTCCTGATGAAGTTTATTTCGCCAGCACGTCTGCTTACCATCTACGCTGTGATGTGTGTCATGCTCACCACAGCGGCCGTGTTGGTAACAGGTAAAGCGGCCATATATTGTTTGTTTGGTGTGGAACTCTTTATGTCGATCATGTTCCCGACCATATTTGCCTTAGGTATCCGTGGCCTGGGTTCACGCACCAAAGATGGATCTGCATTGATCATCATGTCGATTGTAGGCGGCGCGCTGTTTCCCGTACTGATGGGAGCGGTATCCGATGCCACGAACATCCAGCTCTCTTACCTGGTACCGGCCGCATGTTTCCTGGTGGTACTCTATTTCGGCCTGCGTAATTACAATGAGAATAAAGTAAAACTAACCACTGCGCATTAATCGTATGAGTTCGATCCCTAAAATAGACGCACATCAGCATTTCTGGCAATTTGATCCGGTGCGTGACAACTGGATCACGGAAGAAATGAATGTAATACAGCGAGACTTTCTACCATCCAATCTGCAACCGGTATTGGAGTCGAACGGATTTGACGGGTGCGTTACCGTACAATCGGATCAATCGCTGGTAGAAAATGAATTTCAGTTAAAAAATGCGGAAGCAAATTCATTTGTTAAAGGCGTAGTGGGTTGGGTTGATCTGCGGGATGAAAGCGTAGAAGAAAAGCTGATTGAATACAAAACCTACCCGAAATTAAAAGGATTCCGGCACGTATTGCAGGGAGAAGCGGATCGCGCGCTGATGCTGCAGCCGGCGTTTAAGCGGGGAATTTCATTGCTCGCGAAATACCATTACACCTACGATATACTCATTTTTCCCGATCAGTTAACATACGCGCGCGAATTGGCAGCCGCATTCCCGGGGCAAAAATTTATCCTGGATCATATTGCGAAGCCGGGCATCAAAGCCGGCGAGTTGGGTGATTGGGAAAAGGATATCCGTGAACTGGCGTTATTGCCTAATGTATGGTGCAAAGTGAGCGGTATGGTAACGGAAGCGGACTGGCGCAACTGGCAACCGGTTCATTTTAAACCATATCTCGATGTGGTTACCGAAGCATTTGGCATGAAACGCCTGGTATATGGCAGCGACTGGCCGGTGTGCCTGGTAGCCGCATCGTATGAACGCATGCTGGCCCTTGTAAAAGAATACTATTCGGTATTTTCCGAAGAAGAGCAGGCTGCTTTCTTCGGTGGTAATGCCGTATCATTTTATAATTTATAAAATAGAAAAAATGGATTTGCAGTTAACGGATAAAGTGATCATCGTAACCGGCGGCGCCAAAGGAATCGGGGAAGGTATCAGTCACGCACTGGCCAGTGAAGGCGCCATACCCGTGATTATTGGCCGCAACGAAAAAGATAATGCAGCCATCGTTGAGGCGATAAAAAGTAAGGGAGGCAAAGCCGGACAGGTAGCCGCCGAACTGGCCGAGCCCAAAGCTTGTGCGGAAGCAGTAGAGAAAGTATTGGCCGAATATGGCCGTATCGATGGAGTGGTAAACAATGCCGGGGTGAACGATGGCGTGGGATTGGAAAACGGGAATTACGAAGATTTTATGGCCAGCCTGCACCGCAACCTGGTACATTATTATTTGATCGTACACCATGCCTTACCCGCATTGAAACAATCAAAAGGTTCCATTGTAAACATTACATCAAAGACTGCCGAGACCGGGCAGGGCAATACCTCGGCCTACGCAGCCGCCAATGGCGGACGCAATGCGCTCACAAGAGAGTGGGCGGTGGAATTGTTGAAGTATGGTATACGGGTAAATGCGGTAGTAGTGGCGGAATGTTATACACCGGCCTACGACAAATGGATCAAGACGTTGAAAAATCCGGAAGAGAAATTAAAAGAGATCACGGCGCGGATTCCGTTGGAGAACCGCATGACTACGCCGGATGAGATTGCGAACATGACAGTGTTCCTGTTGAGTAATGTTTCTTCACATACCACCGGGCAGATCATTCATGTGGATGGAGGGTATGTGCATTTGGATCGAGCGCTGGCTAATGCGTAAGAAGTCAAATAGAGAATCTTGGCGCCTTATTTCCTTTGCGGCTTTGCGTGCAAAAGCGCAGGTATCACGCAGAGGCGCATAAGGAGCCAAGACGCAAAGTTATTTTTTTGACTTTTGAATTTTTACTTTTGACTTAAACCGACACCATCGCCTTGATCACTCCATTCTTCGGATCCAGCCAACTGGCAAACTGATCGGCTACTTCTTCAAATTGTACGCGATGTGTGATATAGGTTGAAGGATTAACCTTTCCCGCTTTCATGCTGCTGATCACGTGTTCGAAGTCTTCACGGGTAGCGTTGCGGCTGCTCATCAGCGTGGCCTCACGTTTGTGAAACTCGGGATGGCTGAAGGAAATGTTTTCTTTTTGTAAACCTACCATTACATATCGACCGCCATGTGCCAGATAGTTGAAAGCGCCTTCGATCGCCCGCAGGTTGCCGGTGGCGTCGATCACCACGGTCGGCATATCACCATTGGTAATAGCAGCTATTTGTTCTTTTGCATCCGCCTGCGTGGCATCAACTATATGTTCGATTTTTAATTGGTCTTTACAAAATTGCAAACGCCGCTGGTTCACATCCATTGCTATCACATTGGCTCCGGCTATTCCTGCAAATTCAATGATGCCCAATCCGATTGGTCCGGCACCGATCACCAATACCCATTCACCTGGTTCCACCGCGGCGCGACGGATGGAGTGGGCGCCTATGGCCAACGGTTCTACCAATGCCAGTTCATCAAATCCCAAACCCTGTCCTTTGATCAGTGAATGAGACGGCACCGACAGGTATTCACGCATGCCGCCATCCACGTGCACGCCGCATACCTGCATCTGTACACAGCAATTGAATTTACCACGACGACAAGCTATACAGGTTCCGCAATGAAAATAAGGGATGAACGTAACGGCTTCTCCTTTTTCAAATCCTTCCGCTGCTCCCGGATCTTCTACGGTCGCGGCCAGCTCATGACCGAGGATGCGCGGATATTGGAAATAGGGTTGCGTACCTTCAAAGGCATGCAGGTCAGTACCGCAGATGCCGATGCGTTCTATTTTCAACAAACTGTGCCCCTCTTGCAGAGGGGGCACAGCCGTATCCTGGTATTCGAATTGTCCGGGTGTTATACAAACCAATGTTCTCATGGATCAGTTGTAGTTATTAACGATAAGCGGCATCGCTCCAGCGCAGTTCATTGCGTAATTGACGCAGCTCCGTACGGTTATCGATCGATACAAATTCAATTCCTGCCATGGCCGCAAAATCTTCCAGGTGTTCGCTGGTCAGGTTCTGGCTATAACAGGTATGGTGTGCACCTCCGGCATAAATCCATGCCGCTAACGCATCCTGCATGTTGGGATGTGGTTTCCACAATACACGCGCCACGGGAAGTTTGGGCAGGTCGCGTTTGGGTGACACTGCCGTTACATCATTGACCAATAAACGGAAACGGTTACCCATGTCGATGAGTGATGCGTTGAGTGCAGCGCCACCGCCAACATTAAATACCAGTCGCACCGGATCGGCTTTACCGCCGATACCCAGCGGATGGATTTCGCAGGAAGGTTTGGCTGACGCAATGCTGGGACAAATTTCCAGCATGTGTGAACCCAACACCATCTCATTATTCGGTTCGAAGTGGTAGGTATAATCTTCCATGAACGAGTTGCCGCCTGCGAGTCCGTGACCCATTACTTTCATCGCACGTACGAGGGCTGCGGTTTTCCAATCTCCTTCACCGGCAAAGCCATAACCTGCTGCCATCAGTCGTTGTACGGCAATGCCCGGCAATTGTTCCATGCCATGCAGGTCTTCAAACGTGTCGGAGAATCCGATATAGCTGCCGGCTTCCAGGAATTGTTTCATGCCGAGTTCAATACGGGCGGCCTCGCGCAATGAGGCATGTTGCGCACCACCGGTGCGAAGGCTTTCTACCACATTATAGCTGTCCTGGTATTCGGTGATCAATTCATCTACCGATTTATCGCTTACTTCTTTGATCACGCTAACGAGATCTCCGATGCCATGAGTATTGACGGAGAAACCGAATTTCAATTCTGCTTCCACCTTATCGCCATCGGTAACGGCTACATAGCGCATGTTGTCGCCAAAGCGTACGATGCGACCACCCTGCCAGTCGTGCCAGGCAGCAGCTACGCGCGTCCAGGCGCCGATCTTGCGGATCACTTTTTCATCCTGCCAATGTCCAACCACTACTTTGCGTTCCATGCGCAGGCGTGATACGATGAAACCAAACTCGCGGTCGCCGTGGGCGGATTGGTTCAGGTTCATGAAGTCCATATCGATCTCGCCCCAGGGAATGTCGCGGTTGAATTGCGTGTGCAGGTGCAGCAAAGGTTTGCTGAGAATATGCAGGCCTCCGATCCACATTTTGGCGGGGGAGAAAGTATGCATCCAGGCTACAATGCCGATACAGTTTTGTGTATTGTTGGCTTCCTGGCAGATGCTGCGGATTTCTTCTGTACTTTTTACAGTCGGTTTGAATACAATTTTTACAGGAATGTCTGCCGCATCATTGAGTGAACGCGCGATTTCTTCGGAGTGCGCTGCCACCTGCTTCAGGGTTTCTTCACCATATAAATGCTGGCTGCCGGTGACAAACCATACTTCCAGTTGTTTCAAATTTTTCATGTATTGTTATTTTCCAGTGTTAACAGATCAGGGTTGAATACCGAATTTGTATACGGTGGTCGTGCGGTATGTTTCACCCGGACGAAGAATGGTATTGGGAAAAGAGGGTTGATTGGGACTGTCAGGAAAATGTTGTGTTTCCAGGCAAAGCGCGGCATGTTTTACATAACGCGCACCGTTCAGCGTGTGCGTTAACGTGCCGTCGAGGAAGTTGCCGGAATAAAATTGCAGGCCGGGTTCCGTCGTCCATACTTCCATGGTACGGCCACTTGCCGGATGGCGAAGTGTGGCTACTTGTTGCAATTGATCGTTGGTCCGGTCAAGCACCCAATTATGATCATAACCACCTTTCACCTGTGCAATGTCACGGCCGATGGACTTTGCCGTATTGAAATCCATCGGAGAACCTTTTACTTCCGGTAACGCACCCGTTGGAATCAATTGATCGTTCACTGCCGTATATTTTGCAGCGGCAATTTGTAAGGTGTGATCGAGTATGGTGCTGTCGCTTCCGCCGGAGAGATTGAAGTACGCATGATTGGTCAGGTTGACGGGCGTTGCCTTGTCTGTTGTGGCGGTATAGTCGATGCGTACGGCATTATCCGCCGTAAGTGTATAGACAACTTTGACCGATAAATTGCCGGGATAACCTTCTTCTCCATCTGCGCTGCGGTAAGTGAGTTCAAGAGTGCTGTCTCCGGGAAGTGGAGCAGCGCTCCATACTACTTTATCATAACCCTTTTTGCCACCGTGTAAGCTATTGCCGTTATCGTTGGCAGAAAGTTTATAGGTTGTGCCGTCAAGTGTGAACTTCGCGCCACCGATCCGGTTCCCGTAACGGCCGATCAATGCGCCGAAGAAAGGATTGCCCTGTTGTGTATAACCCGCAAGCGAATCGAAACCCAGCACTACATTTTGCAATTTTCCATTTTTATCCGGCACACGCAGACTGGTAATGGTGCCGCCGTAGTTGATGATGCTTAATTCTGCACCCGCCGCGTTGCGCAGCGTATATTCCGTAATCGCCTTGCCTTCGACATCAGCATAGGGTCGTTGCGTCAGCGATGCTTTGGCCGCGCTGTCCTGCGTAGAAGGCGTGGTTTGTTTCGGATCGTTGTTGCACGAGGCCGCAATCAGGCTTAGTGCAATAATGGAGAGGAATAGTTTTTTCATATGCGTTGTTAGAAGATAAAAAATTATTAAGAGCTCTTTGCGCCTCTGCCACTTATGTGCCTTAGCGTGAAACCTGTGTCTTTTTCACGCAAAGCTGCAAAGAAATTAAGGCGCAGAGGCTATTTGCTGATTGAGCATTCAAACTTTTGAATTTTTAGTTTTGATTTTTTATGCTTGTCCGTAATAAGAATCCGGGCCATGCTTTCTTTCAAAATGTTTGCGTATTAAAGCTTCTTTTAATCTCGGCGCACCCGGGTTTACCTGCAACGTTAACATCGCCAGTTGTGCAATGCTTTCCAATACGCCGCTGTTATAAACGGCTTTGGCGGCTGTTTTTCCCCAGGTAAACGGCGCATGGTTGCCAACCAGGATCATTTCCACTTCTTTGTAATCGTATCCTTTTTCTTTCAGGCAATTAATGATCTGGTTGCCCGTTTCGTATTCGTAATTACCGAGGATCATATCATCGCTCATCGGTGGTGCGCAAGGGATATCGACCGTATTATGGTCGGCATGTGTGGTGCCGAAGATCGGGATGTCCTGCTGCGCCTGCGCCCAGGCCGTTGCATATGTGGAATGCGTATGTGAAATCCCCGCTATGCTGTCCCAGGTTTTATACAGCAATGCATGCGTGAGTGTGTCGGAAGAAGGACGCATATTCCCTTCCACTGTTTTTCCGTCAAAATCCACGATCACCATGTTGGCGGGACTAAGTTCTTCGTACGGCACACCGCTGGGTTTGATAGCGAATACACCTGCTGCACGATCGGCAGCGCTCACGTTTCCGAAGGTGAACATCACCAATCCTAATTTAGGTAACTGCATGTTGGCCGCGTAGGCTTCTTCACGAATATGTTGATAGTTGCTCATGATAAAAAGTTTCCGAGTTGCTGATAGCTTTGATAACGCGTGTCGTAAATAGCCACACGTTTGGGATCGGGTTCGTAAAACAAATCAAAGCCTTGTCCCATTGCCTGCATGGCTTCTTCCACGCGTGGATAAAGGCCGGCGGCGGTGGCTGCAAACATGGCGGCACCGGCGGCACAGGTCTGGTCGCTTTTATGAATGCGGATCGGGCGGTTCATCACATCGGCCATCATTTGCATGATGAAGGGTGATTTGCGTGCTACGCCGCCCATGCCGATCAATCCTTTTACGGGAATGCCTTCCGATACAAAACGGTCAGTAATAGCCCGCGCACCGAAACAGGTTGCCTCTACTAATGCGCGGAATAAGCGTGGTGCATCGGTACCGAGACTGATACCGGTGAATGCACCTTTCAATAATTGATTGGCGTCGGGCGTACGCCGGCCATTGAGCCAATCGAGTGCGAGTTCGGATGATTCGGTTGGTTGTAAGGCTGATGCTTCTGCTGACAGACCTGTGAGGATGCGATCACTTATTTGTTGACGAAGCGCTGCATCGTCGATCCATTGCAAAGGCCAGGAAAGTGTTTGTTTCAGCCAGGCATAAGCGTCGCCGAAAGCGGATTGTCCTGCTTCCATACCGATCATACCCGGAATGATGGAACCGTTGACCTGGCCGCAAATGCCTTTAACGAGAATGCCTTCCACTTCGTTCTTCGGTGCTACCAGCATATCGCAGGTGGAAGTGCCCATTACCTTACTGAGATAATAAGGTTCGATCTGTCCGCCTACTGCACCCATGTGGCAGTCGAATGCGCCGATGCCAACGATCACATCGGTACTTAGACCAAGGCGTTCGGCCCATTCTTTTGATAAATGGCCGGCAGCTTCTGCAGAAGTATAGGTGCGTGTGAAAAGTTTATGGGTAAATCCGCTGAGCAGCGGATCGAGTTGGGTGAAAAAGGAATCGGGAGGAAGGCCGCCGAATTCATCTGCCCACAATGCTTTGTGACCGGCACTGCAAATGCCGCGTTTCAATTGGGCCGCGTCATTGCCGCCGGTAAGGAGAAAAGGAATCCAATCGCAATGCTCAACAAACGAATGGATATTGGAGCGGATCGATTCGTCTTCGCGAAGGATGTGGAGCAACTTAGCCCAGAACCATTCACTGCTGTAGATACCACCGACATATTTGAGATAAGGAGTGCCTTCGCCGTGTGCGTTGATCTCGGCCGCTTCTTTGGTGGCGGTGTGATCTTTCCACAACACGAACATGGCGTTGGGATTTTCTGCCAGATCGGCGCGGAGGCTGAGGGGCGTACCCGTTTTATCGACGGCGATGGGCGTGGAACCGGTTGTGTCAACGGAAATACCTTTTACCAACGGGGCAATACCAGCACCCGCCTGCTGCAGACAATCACGGATGGTGTGTTGCAGGCCTTCGACATAATCGAGCGGATGTTGTCTGAACTGGTTGATGCGGGCGTTGCAATAAAGGCCGTCGCGCCAGCGGGGATAGGCGAAAACAGAAGCCGCCACTTCCTGTCCGGAATCGGCTGCTACGAGGACAGACCGTACCGAATCGGTACCGAAATCTATCCCAATCACATATGCGTTACTCATAAGACAAACAATTAGTGTCAAAATAACACTTATTTTGTCGAAATTCAAAATTCAAAAGTCAAAATTCAAAAAAGTTGCAATGGTGAATGAGTTACCTGGAAGCGGAGGCTCTCGAACCCGAGCTTTGCATGAAAAAGACGCGCATGTCACGCAAAGAGACATAAGGAGCAAAGGCGCAAAGAGACTTTCTCTTACCCTACACCTTCTAACTTCCGCCTTCCACCTTTTCCGTACCTTCCGCCTTACCTGTAACTTATTACTTAAAACTTATTACCCGGATGTATAAAGCATTTCTCTTTGACCTCAACGGAACCATGATCGACGACATGGACTATCATATCCGCGCCTGGCATCGCATTTTGAATGAACTGGGGGCTGATCTGACAATGGAGCAAACCAAAAAAGAATGTTATGGTAAGAATCATGAATTGCTCGAGCGCATTTTCCCGGGGCGTTTTACGCAGGAGGAAAAAGATCATCTGAGTATCGAAAAAGAAAAACAATATCAATCGGAGTTTCGTCCTCATCTCCAACTCATCGATGGACTGGATGAGGTATTGAAGATTTACCATGCTGCCGGTGTAAAGATGGCGATCGGCTCTGCGGCTATCCGTTTCAATATTGATTTTGTGCTGGACGGCCTGGACATCCGTCATTATTTTGATGCCATCATCAGTGCAGATGATGTGGCGGTGAGTAAACCTCATCCGGAAACCTATCTGCGTTGCGCTGAAGTACTTGGCATAGAACCCGCGTCCTGCCTGGTTTTGGAAGACGCACCGAAAGGAGTGGAGTCTGCCTTGCATGCAAAAATGGATGCCGCTGTTTTTACCACGATGCATGTGGCGGAGGAGTTTGAGGGGTATCCGAATATCATTGGTTACTATGCAGATTACCGCGCGTTCCGTCCTTAAGAGTTGGTAAAACCATTTTCTTGCGGTTATCTTTGCTGCCCATGACACGTTATCAGAAACAATCGCGGGTACTCGCAGCCGTTGACTGTATCATCTTCGGTTTTGACGGACAGCAATTAAAATTATTGCTGATCAAACGCGGCTTTGAACCGGAGAAAGGTAACTGGAGTCTGATGGGTGGGTTCATCCAGGCAGCCGAAGGTCCCGACGAAGCGGCCAGCAGGATTTTAAAAAGCCTGACCGGACTTGACGGCGTATATCTCGAGCAACTTGCCACATTCGGTTCGCCCGACCGTGACCCGATCGAGCGAACGATTTCCATCGCATATTTTGCACTCATCGATATTCTCAAATACGAAAAGCAGCTCACGGACGAATACCATGCAGAATGGTTTCCGCTGAACAAACTGCCTCGCCTGATCTTCGACCATGAACAAATGGTAATGGCAGCGCGGGAGAAACTCCGCTACAAAGCAGCACTCCACCCGATACTGTTCGAATTGTTGCCGGAGAAATTTACGCTTCCGCAATTGCAGATCCTTTATGAATCGATGTACGATACAAAATTTGACAAACGCAATTTTGCCCGTAAAGTGCTTTCTACAAAATTACTCATCAAACAATCCGACAAGGATAAAAGCGGATCAAAGCGCGGAGCCTTTTATTATAAATTAGATCTTAAGAATTACGAAGCAGATTTTCAGGCTTTCCTGAATATTATTCCGAATGCACATTTGTTGAGGTAATAAGTTGTTGAGTTGTAAACCAACCAACTTAGGTTCGTGTTCACACGAACCACGGGATTGAGCGTTGATTATTGACCTGTACACTCATTCACCATTCACTTTTCACTTTTGAAATTTGACTTTTGAATTTCACCTTATCAGTGTAATCGTTCCCTTCGCATCTATCCTTCTTTCACCGGCTATAAGCGAATAGCTCAATTGATAAACATACACACCGGCGGGCACAGGCTGCCCTTTGTGCCGACCGTCCCATCCCTTGTTTTTATCGTTTGTAATAAACACCAATTGACCTGCGCGGTCGTAAATACGCAATGATATTTTGTTGATCAGATATGCACCGCCGATCATGAACTGGTCGTTCAAGCCATTGCCGTCGGGTGTGAAACCCGAGGGGATGAACACCTCACAAGGTCCGCGTTTTAATAGAATGGTATCGGAGCGGCTTCCGCATTCATTGGTGACGCGCAGGTAATATGTCCCTTCTGTTGTTGTAGTGTGCGTAGGGGAGGAAGTCCCGTCCTGCCATAGAAACATGCCTTCAATAATTCCGGGGTCCAATAGAACCGGAGTACCTCTGCAGATATCCCTGTCTGGCCCCAACGAAAAGACTGGAGCTTTTTTTCCACCGATCACTACACTTGTTTCAGTGGAGCAATCATTATCTGTTACTTTAACCTTGTATAGGCCGGGCTGTGTTACCGTTAATGTTTGCGATGTACTGTTGTTGTTCCACAGGAAGGTTGCGCCCGGATTTCCTGCATCCAGTACTACGGACCTGCCTTCACAAAGCTTGAGACTTGCAGGCAGCGATACAACAGGTAAGGGGATAACGCTCAGGTGTATGCTATCCCGGGATATGCAACCCTGTTCGTCGCGGACATCCACCCAATGCCAGCCCGGTACGTTAGTTGTCATCGACGGGCCCAGGGTGCCGTTGTTCCAGGTGTAGGAATGAATAGTAAGGCCGCCAATATCAAGTGTCACCGGACTATTCTCGCAGAAATTCCGGTCGGGCCCAATATCTGCAAGTTTATCGGTGACGTTGATAGTCTGGTATACTGTATCATTTTCACACGGCCCGTACACAACGAGACGTACTTCATACGTTCCTGCACGCGTATACTGATGCGCGGCGTTTGGCGTTATGGCCTGGTTCTGCGGTGAAGCGGTATCTCCGAAATCCCACAGTACCGGTGTCGCAGGATCAGCAAGATCAACTGAAAAGTTTACCGGAAGACTTACGCAAGGGCTTTGTGGCAGGAGCTTTATTTGATGAGCCGGCCCGGAAGGATCTGCAGGGAAATTAGGAAGCGACCAGGATAATTGTTCCGGGAAGCGGATGGCTTCGGCTGCGAAATTGCAAGCGGCCCCAGCCTGGTCTGGTTGGGTGATGGCGGACATATCGCGACCCGGTAAAACAGGCATGTATATTTTCATGTCCATACCAAGTTGCAATGAGCCGAAATATACGGTGCTGGGTTTTCGTGCCACTTCATACATGGAATTAATGATGGCTGCAGTAGAGGGAAGGCTGACATCATACTGTACGAGTTTGGTTACAACGGAAAAACCGGGCTCTACTGAAATTAGCAGGCTTACATATAAAAAGCGTGAGGACGGGGAGAAGCAAACTCCGTAAGGGGAAGCGGTATTGCCGTATATAGCGGCACCGTTTGAAACGACGCCCGTCGCATTGTTGAAGTTATACAGGAATACGCCATCCTTTCCCGCGGCCATCGCCATTTTTTTACCATCCCAGGAAAATTTCATTTCACCCGCGGAGGCGGCAGATGTGGCAGCAATAGCAGGACCGGTAGCACTGATGACGGCAGGTGATACGCCATTTTCAGACACTACATAAGCATAGAAGCTATTCGTTCCAAGCCGGTGTGTTAATACCCAGTAGTCTTTTTTGTTGCAATGACGAACGGCACTAAGCTTTTCTGAAACAGGTGTGATCAGTTGAATATTTTTTGTAACAACCGCACCGTTGCCATTGTCGGCCGTCATATCTACCACGGAATAATTTAATCCTTTGGCCTTGCCTTGCTCGTCCGTCGTGAAAATATAGTACCAACGTTCTTGTGTTCCAACCGGAATGATCAGGGCTGCCTGGGAGGAACTACCGGTGCCTCCGGCGAGTCCCGTGCCGTTGTTCATCACCTGATGTTGTTTGTTCCATACAGTTATTCCATCCGTATAAAAAAGCAAGCTGCCGGATGAAGTTGAAATGCTTGAAGCGCCTTCCAGGCTAATGAGCTGGCTGCTGGTGGTGCTGGCGCCCCCGCCGGTAAATGACAAGCCATTTTTAAAGGCAAAATGCCAATTGCTGTTTTGCAGTTGCGCATAAGCACGCAAACCCGTGCCGAAAAGCAGGATGAAAGAGATAAGCAGTCTCACTTCCTGAAGTTATATAATGATAAGAGCTTGACAGCCGTTCGTATATGGAATGCTGGTTATTACGTACGAATGGTATTGGTAGTAGTAGTTTCGGGTAATAAGTGAACAGGTAAATCGAACTCTCCGGTGGGCCACCTTCGGGAACCATTCACCTGTTCACTCATTGACCTATTGACTTATTCACCCGTTCACCTTATACTGTCCCGGTTCCGGTCCCATCGAGCGGACGAAACGGTTCCATGAATTGATCTGGATAATGGCGAGTGTGAGGTAAGCGATTTCTTCTTTGCTGAAAAAAGGTTTCAATCCGTCATGGATATGATCGCTGTTTTCATCGGGCCGCATATAGGTGAGTGTTTCGGCCAATGCGAGTACAGCCTGTTCACGTGGCGTATAATAATTTGTTTCGCGCCAGACGCCAACCGATATGAGGCGGAGTGGTGTTTCCCCGGCATGGATACCTTCTTTGTAATGCATGTCGATACAGTAGGCGCAACTGTTGATCAGCGATACACGCATTTTGATCAACTTCAATAATACCGGATCAATGCCAGCCGCATGAAGATAATTTTCACCATTTAACAATACCTGGTACAGACCTGCCGGCAGGTCCTTCGCTGAAATTCTTTCCATAAAAAATGTATTTAGAATAAAGACCGGAAAGAAGAACCTCTTGTGACAGATCAGGCGGATTTTTTTTGCAGCCCTGTTAATTTTTCCGGATTCCGGACAACATAAATATGTGTCAGCCGGTCCTCCTCAAAAATGCAGATCTGGCAAGTGGCCACGCGTCCGTTCTCATAAAAAAGAATGGCCGGGCAATGATTGATCGTCACGATTTCGATAGGAGCACCGTTGTAGAATTTCTGATAAATACCATTGAGGAAAGCAGTGACCGTTGTACGTCCCTCCATCGGGTTGAGGGCTGCGGAGGCTTTGCCACCACCGTCAGCAACCAGGCGGATATTTTCGGTGAGGAGTTGTTCCAGCCCTTTGGTATCCGCATTGCGGATCAGCGTAAGGTAGCGTTGCGTCAGTTGCTGCGACTCTATAGTAGGTGCCACTTTACGCGTGGCCAGTTTTTTTCGTGCCCGGCTCAACAACTGTCGTGCGAGGTCGGTACTGATAGAAAGTATTTCCGCAATTTCTTCATATGGATAATCAAAGGCTTCGCGAAGAATAAAAACTGCCCTTTGTTTTGCATCAAGCTCCTCCAATAACACAAGCAGTGAATAGGAGAGGATTTCTTTTTTGACAATGCCGGCATCCGCCGTTTCGGTGGCGATGGGCTCCGGCAGCCAGTTGCCCGGATAAGCCTGTCGTTCTTTCTGGCGTTTTTCTTTCAGGTCGAGCGAACGGTTGATGACCATACGCACCAGGTAAGCTTTGGTGTCAAGAATATTTTCTTTACCAGCTTCCTGGTATTTAAGAAATACATCCTGCACGGCATCTTCCGCATCCTCCCGTATACCGAGAATGTTGTAGGCATAGGAAGTGAGCAAAGGTTTTAATTCGTGCATGAGGCAAAGTTAAGGCATAAGGCCCGACACTTCGGGCCTAAGCTTCTGCCTAAGGTTATAGGTTATAGGTGAATAACGACGGCTGTTTCATTCACTATTGACCATTCACCATTCACTACTCACTGTTCACCATTGACCAGCACTCTATTTTTCAAATTAGCCTATTTTCGTTTTTGTTTTACAACGGGCTTTATAAAATTTAAAGAATGATACAAGAAAGAGTTATTGCCTCCGAGACAAGATTGTTCAAAGCAGTTTTCCCCAATACCACTAATCACTACGATACTTTATTTGGCGGCACGGCCATGCATTGGATGGATGAAGTGGCCTTTATCACCGCCACGCGTTACAGCCGCCAGCGCATGGTTACGGTGAGCAGCGACCGTATCGACTTTACTCACGCCATTCCTGCCGGTACTATTGTAGAACTCGTAGGCCAGGTCGTTAAAGTTGGCCGTACCAGTTTGCGTGTGCGGGTGGATGTATTTGTTGAACAGATGTATGCCGATCAACGAATCAAAGCCATTAGTGGTGAGTTTTCCATGGTGGCGATAGATGAAGAGAAGCGACCCGTTCCCGTGGAACACCGGAGTGGGAATGTGTAAAGGTGTCCCAGGTTTCAGGCTTTTCTGACGAAAGGGGCGTGTGCAAGTGTGAAATGAGTGCATAAATGTGGTAAAGCAGGTATATCACCTTTTCGGGGGATTGCCCCGCGCGCTTGCGGCCGGTAAATTTGGTGTAAAGTCCGAAGGAGATTCATTCCTGAACACATCCTGTTATGGCTTTGTTTTGCGTTTATTTGTCCGACTGCCGGTGCTATGTGGTGCCGGCAGTTTTTTTGCCGGATAGGTGGATGGTGAATAGTGAATGGTGAATGGTGAATGGTGAATAGTGAATGGTGAATGGTGAATAGTGAATAGTGAATGGTCAATTGTGAATTGTCAATTGTCAATCACACAGCCTTACCTATTCACCTATAACCTTAGGCCGAAGGATCGGCCCGAAGTTTCGGCCCGAAGGATCGGCCCTTCCGCCTTCCGCCTTTCGCCTTACGCCTTTCGCCTTAAACTTAATACCTTGTATTCAAAATGCGATGATGAAACACCTGACCATCCTGGTGCCGGCGGGAGAAAATAATCTCAGCAGCATTGTGGGCGCTTACAAAATCTTCAGCCGTGCAAATCAATACCGGCAGAAACGTGGGCTACAGGCATTATTTACAATAGAACTGGCAGGGCTTGCGGAGGAGGTGGATTTTTATGGAGGATTGTTTTCTGTAAAACCCAATACAACTATTTCAGCGATTGCAAAGACCGACCTTATCATTATTCCATCATTGAATCATAACTATCACCAGTCGGTAAAAGATAACGGTGAAATGATAACATGGATCCGGGAGCAATATACCAATGGGGCAGAAGTGGCGAGTATCTGCACCGGCGCATTCCTGCTGGCATCGTCCGGTTTACTGAATGGGAAACTCTGTTCAACGCATTGGTCGGCGGCAGATGACTTTCGCGCACTGTTTCCGGAAGTGGAGTTGCAGGCCGACCGGTTGATTACGGATGAACACGGTATCTATACCAACGGCGGTGCTTATTCTTTTCTCAACCTGATGATTTACCTGGTGGAGAAATATTATGACCGGGAAACGGCCATCTTCTGCGCGAAGGTTTTCCAGATCGACATCGACCGGCAGTCGCAATCGGCGTTCACCATCTTTACCGGCCAGAAACATCACGATGATGAAGTGATCAGGCAAGCGCAACAATATATAGAAGAGAATGTGCAGGAGAAGATCAGTGCGGAAGACCTGTCGCAGCAATTTGCAGTGAGCCGCCGCAACTTCGACCGCCGTTTTGTAAAAGCCACAGGTAATACACCGATCGAGTATGCGCAACGCGTAAAAATAGAGTTGGCCAAGCGTACTTTTGAAAGTACCCGCAAAACCATCAACGAGGTGATGTATGAGGTTGGTTATTCGGATATAAAAGCATTCCGGGAGGTATTCCGCAAGATCACCGGTATGTCGCCACTCGCCTACAAGGGGCGATATAGTAAGGTTTAAGGCCCGACACTTCGGGCTAAGGCGTAAGGTATAAGGTATTGGGTTATAGGTTATAGGTGAACAGGTAAGGCTGTTTGATTGACGATTCACTATTCACTATTGACCATTCACCATTGACCATTCACCATTCACCATTCACAATTCACTCATTGCCGATTCACAAAAATTTGTACATTGCACTCACTTCCCGTCGTTTTATAGCTTAGATCAGGTCTGCTTTTGAAGAATGCGGACAGGCAAAGCTTTAAATAGACATAATCAATGCCTTTAACCGAAACAAGAAAACTGCCTGCACCCAACCGTGCAGCTACTGCTTATCAACCCTCTGTAACTTCTCCGGCTTCTGCTACCGGAGCGTCAACTGCCTTATCCATGAGAAAGTATTTCCTGCCCCTGATCCTGGTATTGCTTTTTTCTGCCTTTACGCGTGCGCAAGTGGTTGTTACCGCCACAGCAGGTACAACCGGACCTACCAACTATACCACCTTGAATGGAGCATTTGGTGCCGTCAATGCAGGTACACACCGGGGAGCGATCACCATCCGCATCAACGCTAATACGACAGAAACTGCAGTCGCTGTTTTGAATGCCAGCGGGAGTGGAGCCGCTGTTTATACTTCAGTTGATATCCGTCCCGCCGCAGGCACCAATCCGGTTGTTAGCGGTAATGTCAACAACAGTCCGATCGTACGGTTAAATGGTTCAAATAACGTAACCATCGACGGGTCCAATAATAATACTACCAGCCGCAACCTGAGCATTGTCAATACCAGCACGACTTCCTCCAACGTATTGCACATCGGTTCGGTAGGTACAACCGCCATCAATAATGTAATGGTGCGGAATACGATCCTTGCCAATGGTACGAATAACTCCACTGCAGTATTGGTCGGTGATGCGGGAGTTGTTGGCAGTCCGGGTTACTTTTCCAACATTACCTTGCGGAATAATGATATACGCCGTGCTTATATCGGTATTTACCTGTATGCGATCGTAAGTGCGCTCAATAACAATACAATTGTAGAGGATAATACGATTGATAATTCAGGTGCCGATGCCATCCGGCTGGTGGGCATCTACGGACAGGGGGTGAACGGATTGATCGTTCGCAACAACCAGATCGGAAATTTTGAAACCACCAGTGCGGAATTTGACCGGGCCATCTGGCTCGCAACTGCCACCATCAATGCCACTGTCTCCAACAATAATATTCATGATCTTGCTTACACCGGCACGTCTTCATATGCACCTATTGGTATCAATATTTCACCCGGTGTAACCAATGCAAATGTCCGTGTTACCGGTAATTCGGTTTCGGGTTTGCGTTCAAGCGGCACCGGCACAGTAATGGGGATGTTCATTTACAGTGCAATGTCAGGTGTTACGATAGATGCCAACCAGGTCCATGATATAAAAAATACCAATACCAGCGGCTACGGCAGTTCCGGGATTTTAATGGCAGCCACCGTTAATACCGCCAACACAAATGTGCGCAACAATTTCATCTGGGATATTGCGAGTTATGGGTTTAATGGTTATACATCAACTGACAACGGCAATGGAATAGTCATTGACGGAGGGGGTGGATACAACATCGATTTCAATACGGTGCATCTGAATACCAATCAAACGCTGACAGGCGGACACAGAGCTTCCTGTTTATTGATCACGGCCAATGTTACGGGCACCAGCGTGGTCAATGTCCGTAACAATATTTTTGTCAACTCACAGACAGTCGGTAATGCCAGCAGCCGCCTTTGCCTGTCCAACCTGGCTACAAGCGCTACAGGCGTGTTCAGTGCCATTAATTATAATAATTATTATTCAACCAGCACCAACCTTACCAGCGCCGGCACTAACGCCAGCATCACCAATACCCTCGCCCAGGTGCAAGCTTATTTAGGTAACGAAGGTAACGGCAGAAATATTCAGCCCGTTTTCGCGGGGGCTAATGATCTTCACCTCGATCCGGGTGCCAACGCCGCGCTCAACAATCTTGGTTCGCCGTTGGCCGGCATTACGGTCGATATTGATGGCGATGCCAGAAGTGCCGCCACCCCCGACATGGGCGCAGATGAGTTCACGCCCTGCAACCCCATTACCATCACTACACAACCTGTTAACGCAGTCATCTGCGCAGGACGCGATACTTTGTTCCGCGTAGCGGCTACCGGTTCCGCCACTTATCAGTGGCAGGTAGATCAGGGCGCAGGGTTTGTGAATGTTGCCAACAATGCCGTTTACGGTGGAGCAGCTACCGCAACACTTACCCTTACCAATCCCCCTGCTGCTTATTCAGGATATATTTATCGTTGCCGTCTGCAGAATGGCACTCCCGGTTGTCCGTTTGTTTACACACAAACGCGCACACTTACTGTTAATCCGAATCCTGTAGCCGTGATCACGCCGGCATCGTCTACCACTTTCTGCCAGGGAGGTGCGGTAATACTCGATGCCCAATCAGGATTCAGCTATACATGGCTTGTAGGTAACGTACCCGTTTCACCAGCTGTTATTACTGCATTTTATTCGGCAACTACACCAGGCAGTTATTCAGTTGTATTGGTGAATACTACTACCGGCTGCCGCGATACATCCGCTGCAGTGCCTGTGGTGGTAAATCCTTTGATCACTTCCACCGAAACCCTTACGATCTGCGCCAATCAGTTACCCTATACCTGGAATGGTCAATCGATCAACTCGGGTGGCAATGCCGTCGCTGCTTTCACCACCCCTTCACTGGTCAACGGCTGCGACAGCACTGTTACGCTTAATCTGGCTGTTAATCCTTTATCCACGGCGAATGATGATATTAGCATTTGTGCCAATCAACTGCCTTATACCTGGAATGGTCAAACCATCACTGCCGGCGGCAATGCCGTAGCAACTTTCGTTACGCCATCATTGGTTACCGGTTGCGATAGTACTACTACGCTAAACCTTACGGTTAATCCGGCTATCACTGCAACAGAAAATCTGACGATCTGCAGCAGTCAGTTGCCCTATACATGGAACGGACAAACCATCACGGCTGCGGGTAATGCTGTGGCAACTTTCACGATGTCATCTGTTCTTAGCGGTTGTGATAGCACCACTACATTAAACTTGTCACTCCATCCCGATGCCATTGCAACGGTCACGCCAACTGCAGACGCATTTTGCAGCGGTGGCACATCATCCATTGCACTTTCGTCTTCTATACCCGGTACCACCTTTACCTGGACCGCTACACAAACCGGCGCCAGCGGTGCCGCTGCGGGAAGCGGAACAACCATTGCACAAACATTAACGGCAACCACCACAACATCCGGTACAGTTGTTTATACCATTACTCCCGAAGCCAATGGCTGTCCGGGGCCGCAGGCAACAGCAACCATAACCGTAAATCCATTGCCGAATACTACGGTCACTCCGGCAAATGACGTGCTCTGCTCGGGCAATTCAACAGCTTTCGCTTTATCATCAGATGTGAGCGGTGCTGCTTATGCCTGGACGGTATCACAAACAAATGTATCGGGAGCCAGTGCCGGGAATAGCAATACTATCGCTCAAAACTTAACGGCTACTTCGATTACACAGGGAACAGCTATTTATACCGTGACAGCAACGGCCAACGGATGTTCCGGTCCATCGGTCACTGCCACTGCAGCAGTTAATCCGCGACCTGTACTAACGGCTACACCTGCGACGCAAACGATTTGTTCCGGCGCTGCAACAGGCATTAATTTATCGGCAAACGTTGCAGGCACAACCTTCAGCTGGACCGTTGTACAAAACGGGGTAAGCGGCGCGACTGCCGGATCAGGAAACCTGATTGACCAGTTACTCAACACAACCGGAGCCACACAGGGCACGGCTGTGTATACGATCACGCCTTCCGCGAATGGTTGTGATGGTACACCGGTTAACGTCACCATCACGGTTAATCCATTACCCGTTGCCA
>PJUL01000222.1_pt1 | contig 47086 bp, 55 predicted proteins | sample 1512221 | NCBI WGS metagenome assembly PJUL01 (sample SAMN08177667, study PRJNA422409) | Feces metagenome, whole genome shotgun sequencing project.
GGCGAGCGCGCCGCCATTCGGCGCCATCGCTTGCACCGCGCCGCTGGCCTGGCGCACCGAGAAGGAGAAGGCGCCCTCGTCGTTGCTCACTTGCGAGACGATGCCGGCCTGCGCGCCTTCGACCAGCAGCGGACCGGTGTTGCCGCCAGCGTGCACGGTGGCGCGACCATAATTATCGAAGTTCACCGACACGTCGGTAAGCGCGCTCATCTGTTCGAGCATCTGGTCGCGCTGGTCGAGCAATGCCGCCTGGCCGGCGGTGCCGTCGGTCGCCCGAGCGAGGCCGGCATTGACCTTGGCGAGGCTGGCCGAGAGATTGTTGAGCTGCGTCACGCCGGTTTCGGCCGAGGTCTTGAGATCGGTCATCGCGCCGTCGAGCGCCTTGCCGGTCGCGGAGAAGGCAGCCGCGACGCTGGCGGCGTTCTCGAGCATCGTGGCGCGGGCCGGCAGCGCGGTCGGGTCCGCGGCCACGGCCTTGGCCGAGGTGAAGAAGGCGGTCAGCTGGCTGCCCAGCTGGTTCTGGGTCAGGCTGGAATCGATCCGCTGCAGCCAGGTGGCGCCGGCAAGCGTGCGGGCCAGGTCCGAGCTCGAGCTGCGCACCTCGGTCGCCCGGAACGCGTCGGCTGCGCGGGTGACGCCGCCGACATTGGCGCCCAGGCCCGAATTGATCGCGCTGGTATTGCCGCCGGTCGCGACCACTTCGCGCACCGTGGCTACGCGGCGCGAATAGCCGGTGGTCGCAGCATTGGCGATATTGTCCGACGTGGTGGCCAGCGCGGACTGATAGGCGCGCGCGCCGCTGGCGCCGATCGAAAGAAGGTCGGTCATTTGACAATGCCTCCGGTGCTGGCGGCGGCGGTCGCGGCCGGAGCGCCGCCGGGTGCGGCTGCGGTCTCGGTCTTCATGCCCTTGGCCAGGAAAGCGGTCATCGCCTTGCCGATGCCGATCGGCGCGTGCACCGCCATGTTCTGGGCGAGCTGCTGGTCCTGCATGTCGCGGAACTGGTCCTCGCCCTTGCTGTCGAACAGCCCGTCGCCCAGCTTGGCCTGACGCATCGACTTGAGCATCATGCCGGTGAAGACCGCCTCGAAGCGCTGGCCGGCGGCTTCGAGGTTTTCCTTCGACGCCAGTCGAGACGTGTCGGTCGACACGCCGCCCGACGGGCTGCCGATGGGGCCAAGCACGTTGCTCACAGGACGATCAGCTCTGCCTTGAGCGCGCCCGCTTCCTTGAGCGCCTCGAGGATGGCGACGAGGTCGGCCGGCGACGCACCGATGGCGTTCACGGCCTTCACGACATCCGAAAGCTTGGGGCCCGGTTCCAGCAGGAACATGGGATGCTTCTCCTCCTCAACGCCTACCGTGCTGTGCTGCTCGGTGCGGGTCTCGCCCTTGCTGAACGGCGCGGGCTGGCTGGTGCGCTGGTTCTCATCAATACGAACGGTCAGTTTACCATGTGTTACCGCGGCGGGGCTGACACGGACGGCCGAGTTGATGACGACGGTGCCGGTGCGGGCGTTGACGATCACCCGGGCGGCTGCCTCGGCTGCCTCGACCTTGAGGTTCTCGACTTCGCTCATCAGCTCGGCGCGCACATCGCGACCCTCGGGCGCCTGGATGGCGATCGAAACGCCGTCGATCGCGCGGGCGCGGCCCGGGCCGAAGCGGGTGTTGATCGCGTCCTGCACGCGCTGCGCCGTGGTGAAGTCGGCGCGGGCGAGGTTGAAGGTGATGAAGGGCGATTTGTCGAAACCGGTATCCACCGTGCGCTCCACCGTGGCCCCTTCCGGGATGCGGCCCGAACTCGGCGTGTTGACGACGATCTTCGATCCGTCGGCACCCTCGGCACCGAGACCGCCCACGGCCAGATTGCCCTGCGCCATCGCATAGATCTGGCCGTCGGCGCCCTGGAGCGGGGTGAGGATCAGCGTGCCGCCGCGCAAGGACTTGGCCTTGCCCATCGACGAGACGGTGATGTCGAGCTTCTGGCCCGGCTTGGCGAAGGCAGGCAGCTCCGCGGTGATCATCACCACCGCGGCGTTCTTCAGGCCCGGTGCGACGCCCTGCGGCAGCTGCAGGCCGAAGCGCGAGGTGACGCCCTTCATCGACTGGACGGTATATTCCAGATTGTCGTCGCCCGTGCCCGGCAGGCCGACGACGACGCCATAGCCCGTGAGCTGGTTGGTACGGATGCCCTGGAAGCCGCCCAGATCCTTCACGCGCTGGGCGTGCGCCGGCGCAGTGGCGGCGGCGAGGGCGAGGGCGGCGAGCGCGAGGAAGCGGCGGATCATCGGTCTGCTCCGGCTTAGAAGGGGCTGATCACGGAGAAGAACCGGCTCAGCCAGCCCTGGCGGCTGGCGCGGGCGACATCGCCCTTGCCGGTATAGGCGATGCGGGCATCGGCGACGCGCGTGGACAGCACGCGGTTGTTCGCGTCGATGTCGGCGGTGCGCACGATGCCCTTGATCTGGACGAACTCGTCGCCCCGATTGAGCGTCACGCGCTTCTGGCCCTGCACCAGCATCGTGCCGTTGGGATAGACCGCGGCGACGGTGACGCTGATCTCGCCCGACAGCGCATTGGCCTGATCGGCGGTGCCGGTGCCGTTGAAGTTGCGCTTGCCGCTGACGCTGGCGTCGCTGTCCTTGAACAGCGACAGGGCGCCGGTGCTGGGCGGAGTCAGGCCGAAGCCGCCGCCGCTGTCGAGCTTGGTGCCCGCCGACTTGGACGCGGCGGTCTTCTCGACCAGCAGGATGGTCAGCGGATCGCCGACGCGGCGGGCGCGCATGCCTTCGTAGAGCGCGGCATAGCCGTCGTTCGTCTGGAAGATGCTGCCGTTGGCCGGCGGCTGCACGGCGACCGGGGCGGGAAGCGTCGCGGAGAAATCCTCCTTCGGCTTCTTCTTGCCGCCGATGCCGAGGAACTGCGCCTGAGCGGGCGTCGCGGTGAAGGCGAGTCCGGCGGCGAGCAGCGCGGCCGAGGCGATAGTGGAGAGATGCTTCATGATCCGCCGCCTCAGATGTTCTGGTTGACGTATTTGAGCATCTCGTCGGTCGCCGAGATCATCTTCGAGTTGACCTCATAGGCGCGCTGGGTCTCGATCATGTCGACCAGCTCCTCGACGACGTTGACGTTCGAGCCTTCGAGCATGCCCTGGCGGATCGTGCCGCGGCCATCGATGCCGGCATTGCCGAGCGCGACGGTGCCGCTGGCGGGCGTCTCGATCAGGTAGTTGTCGCCAACCGCCTGCAGACCCGCCGGATTGGGGAAGCTTGCTACCTGGATCTGGCCGATCTGGGTGAGGTCGGTCTGGTTCGGCATCTGCGCCGAGACGGTGCCGTCGCTGCCGACGGTGACCGAGATCGCGCCCTCGGGGATGTTGACGCCCGGCATCACCTGATAGCCTTCCGAGGTGATCAGCTGGCCTTCGGGCGAACGCGAGAAATTGCCCGCGCGGGTATAGCCCAGGCCGCCGCCGGGCAGCTGGATCTGGAAATAGCCATTGCCGTCGATCGCCATGTCGAGGCCGTTGCCGGTCGTCTGCAGCGATCCCTGAGTCTCCAGCCGCTGCGTGCCCTGCACGCGCACACCGGTGCCGAGGTTGAGGCCGGTCGCGTATTTGGTCTCCGCGGTCGAGGCGGCGCCCGGCGCGGTGACGACCTGATAGGCGAGCGTCTGGAAGCTGGCCCGATCCTTCTTGAACGCGGTGGTGTTCACGTTCGCAAGGTTGTTCGAGATGACCCGCATGCGCGTATCCTGGGCATCGAGACCCGTGCGCGCGATGTGCAGTGCTGCAGAACCCATGCGTCTAACTCCCTATCAGGACGGCATCCGCATCAGCGATGCGGTGCTCTCGTCCATATTCTTCGCTTCCTTGAGCAGGCCTGCCTGCACTTCGTAGGCGCGCTGGTTCTCGATCATGTCGACCAGCGCCTGCGTCAGGTTGACGTTCGATTGCTCGAGCGAGCCCGAGGTCACCTTGGCGTCCATGTCCTCGGGCAGCACGCCGCCGCCCTTCACATGGAGAAGATTGTCCAGCCCCTTGGCCGTCTGGGTGCCGTCGGTGCTGACCAGCTTGATCTTGTCGACCTCTTGCGGCTGCGTCGGATCGCCGCCGCGCGGCACGATCGAGATGGTGCCGTCCTCGGAGATCGAAATCTTGTCGGCGGGCGGCACGGTGATGGGGCCCCCCGACCCCATCACCGGGAAACCGTCACCGGTTTCCAGCACGCCCGAGGGAGCGATCCGCAGATCGCCGCGCCTCGTATAGGCCTCGGTGCCGTCGGTTGCCTGGACTGCCATCCAGGCATCGCCGTTCACCGCGACGTCGAGCGGGTTGCCGGTCTGGACCATCGTGCCCTTCGAGCGGTCGAAGTCGTTGACTTCCTCCGCGGCGAACTGGCGCGAATCCAGGCCCGTACCCTGCAGGACCAGCCGGTCGAAACTGACGCGCTCGGCGCGGAAGCCGATGGTCGAGGCGTTCGCGATGTTGTTCGCGATCGTCGCCTGCGACTGCATCTGGCTCCGAAGCCCCGACATCGCGGTATAGACAAGCCGGTCCATTGCTTACTCCTCCTCAGCCGATCCGATCAGCTGCGGATGTTGAAAATGGTCTGGGACATCTGGCTGGCGGTATCGAGCGCCTTGGCATTCGCCTGGAAGTTGCGCTGCGCCGCGATCAGATTGACCAGCTCTTCGGTGATGTCGACGTTCGAGCGCTCGATCGCGCCCGACATCAGGCCGCCAAAGCCATTGGTGCCCGGCTCGCCGAGGCGCGCGTCGCCCGAGAAGCCGGTGGCCGCCCAGGTCGAGTTGCCGAGCTGGCGGAGACCCGCATTGTTGGTGAAGCTGGCGAGAACGACCTTGCCCAGTGCCTGGGTATCGCCGTTCGAGAAGCTCGCGGTCACCGTGCCGTCGTCGCCGATCGTCACGCCTTCGATCTGGCCGACGGGCGAACCGTCCTGCTTGGTCGAGTTGAGGCTGAACGGCGAGCTGACCTGGGTGGTGCCGGCGGTCAGGTCGAGCTTGAGCACCTGCTCCGAGGTCGCGCCCGGCGCCAGGAAGCCCATGAAGGTGATCGGCGCGGTCGGCTCGGCCAGCTTGCCGGTGCTGTCGAACTTCAGCTCGATCTGCTGGATCGTATTGGGATCGTCGCCGGCGTTGAGCTGCTGGTCGCCGACGAAGGAATAGACCTTCCAGGTGCTGGTCGCGTCGCCGTCGGTCGGCTTGGTCTCGCGGACGAAATAGTTGGTCAGCGTCAGCGCATTGCCGTTCGCGTCATAGACCGTGGTCTGGACCGACTGGTTGTAGGTGTTCGGATCGAAGCGATCGAACTTGTACTCGGTGTCGTCGAACTTGGGATTGTCCGACGGGATCGCCGAGCCGGCATTGAGGTTGAGGCCCAGCTTGACGTTTTCGGTCGCCTGGGGCGTGCCGCTGGTCTGCGGCAGGCGCAGGCTGACGGTCGACGACAGACCGGTCGCGACCACCGCGCCCGAACCGTCCACCGGATAGACCTGCAGCTTGTTGCCCTGGGCGTCGACCACATAGCGATCGGCATCGACCTGGAAGCTGCCGTTGCGGGTGTACGCAACGCCGTTGCCGCTCTTCTCGTCGCCCTTGACGATGAAGAAGCCGTCACCCGAGATCGCGACGTCGAGCGCCGAGGACGACTGGGTGAAACCACCCTGGCCGAACTGCTGGCGCACCGCCTTCACGACCACGCCCGAACCGACCATCTGGCTCGGATTCATGTTCGCGGTCGACGCGATGACGTCGGAAAACTGGGTGACGCTCTTCTTGAAGCCGTTGGTCTGCACGTTCGCGAGGTTGTGCGAGATCGTGGACATGTCGGTCTGCGCTGCCTGCAGGCCGGAGAGCGAAGTGAAGAAGGACATTTTCCGTTACTCCCTGGAAAAATTGATTCAGCCGACCTGCCAGACGGCGTCGGTGGACACGTTGCCGATGTCCGGAAGCGTGAGGACGGGCTTGCCGTCGGATCCCATCGAGACGGCGCTGACCTGCGCCCAGACCAGCGAATAGGCCTTGACGTTGCCCTTGCCGTCGGTCGCGGTGACGCTGACGTTGAACGGGCCCTTGCCGGCGTCTTCGCCGGAATCGGTCTTGCCGTCCCAATCCCAGGCGACGGCGCCCTTGGACTCCTTGCCCATCTCGATCGTCTTGATCGTGTTGCCGTCCTTGTCCTTGATGGTGACGGCCACGTTGGTCGCGTCCTTCTCCAGCGCGACGGCGCCGGCGAAGCCGCCGGAAGCGCGCGGATGGGCGACCGAGCCTTCGACCAGCACGTTCTTGCCGACATAGCCGATCGCGTCGTTCAGCGACCCGCCGCTCAGCTGGCCGGCGATCGTCTTCAGCGTCGAGCTCATCTCGGTGATGCCGGAGAGCGACGAAAACTGCGCCATCTGGGCGACCATCTGGCTGTTGTCGACCGGCTGGAACGGATCCTGGTTCTTCAGCTGCGCGGTCATCAGCGCGAGGAAGTCCGACACGCCCATGTCGGTCTTGCCGAGGCGCGAGGTGTCCTTGGTGTCGAGCGTGGTGCCGCTCGTCGTGCCCGAAGTGTTGTACCGGGGAATGCCCAGGTTCTGCAGTGCGGAATCGAAATCGCTCATGATCAGCGGCCCAGCTTGAGGGTGTCGACGATGAGCTGCTTGGCAGTCTGCATCACTTCGACGTTGTTCTGGTAGTTCCGGGCGGTCTCCATCATGTCGACCAGCTCCCGGGTCTCATCCACGGCGGCTTCCCAGACATTGCCGTCCTTGTCGGCCATCGGGTTGCCCGGATCGTAGCGCTTGGTAGGGTCCGACCCCGCGGTGACGACCTGCTCGACATCGACGGTCGACATGCCGCTCGCCTGATCGAAGGCGGTGCGGAACACCGGCTTGATCGTGCGATAGGCGGCTTCGGCGCTCGAGGAGACCGTGCCGACATTGGCCAGGTTCGAGGCCGTGGTGTTCATCCGCACCAGCTGCGCGCTCATCGCGCGGCCGGAGACCTGGAAGATCGAAAGCGGCTGGTCGCCCATCTCTATTCTCCCTTCAGCGCGCGCGTGATCTGGTTGATCCGGCCGTTCAGGAACGACAGCGTCGTCTGATAGGCGACGGCGTTCTCGGCGAAGGCGGTCTGCTCGGTGGTCAGCTCGACGGTGTTGCCGTCGGCCGAGGGCTGGAGCGGCACGCGGTAGAGCGTGTTGGCGTCGATCGAGGCGTCGAGCGAGCCGCCGGTTGCGGTCGCGCCGTTCAGCGCGGCGCGGAAGTCGACGTCCTTCGCCTTGTAGCCCGGGGTCGATGCGTTCGCGATGTTCGACGCGAGCATGCCCATGCGCTGCGAACGCACGGCAAGTGCTGCGCCATGTACGCCGAAGAGGTTGTCATTGGGCATTGCACGTCTCCCGCACAAAAGTTCGCCGGGTTCTCTGCAACCGCCGTGCCAATTTCGCTGAAGGGCCCAAAAAACCCGCTTTCCCCTCAGGAGCGGCAAGCGGCGGCAAGGTTTTGCCGCTGTGTCGGCAGGCGCTTGCCGGTGCGGCGGGGGCGGATTGCCGCGCTCTCGGGGCCGGGCAATTGGCCCGCCTCTTGCACCCATGCGGGCATGGATATGAATGTGCTCCCCGCTCTCGGGACTTTCCTCGATCCGCTCGCGCTCGCCATTGTCGGCGGAGGCACGGTCGCAGGTACCGTGCTGCGCAATGCGTCCGGCGATCTCGGCCGGGGCATGGTGGCACTGGCCCAGCTGCCACGCCGCCGCTTCGACGTGGAGCCGCTGCTGGCGCAGGTCTCGGCGCTCACCCGGATCGCGCGGCGCCACGGCGTGATCGCGCTCGATCGCTCGAAGATCGAGGATCCGGACGTTGCTGCGGCAGTCGCCGCGATCGTCGATGGGGCCAGTGCGAAGGACGTCGGGATCTTGCTCGAGCAGCGTCGCTGCGCGCGGTTCGAGCGGCATCGGGGTGGCTGGGAAACCTGGTCCGGCGCGGCCGAGCTGGCACCGGCGATGGGTATGGTCGGCACGCTGATCGGCCTGGTCGGGATGTTTGCCGCGATGAAGGATCCGCAGGCGATCGGCGGCGCGATGGCGGTGGCGCTGCTCGCCACGCTCTATGGCGCGCTGTTCGCCAATCTCGTGCTGCTGCCGGTTGCCACGCGCCTCAAGCGGCGCGCCCGCCACGAGGCGCAGGAGCGGCTCCGCCTGCAACCCGCGCTCGCAACGCTCGCCGGGATCGAGCCCGGCGCCGGCACGCTCAAGGAGATCGCGGCGTGACCGTGTTCGACGAGGATGAGCCCGCCCGCGCGCCCTGGCTGGTTACGCTGGCCGATCTGTCGCTGCTGCTCGTCGGCTTCTTCGTCTTCCTCCAGGCCAATCAGGTCGATCCAATGAAGCTCGCCGCCGGCATCCGGTCCGGTTTCGGCGCGAGCGAGAGTGCATCGCCTGCGGTGGCGCCGCCGGCGCCGATGCCGGTCGACATCGCAACCGCCACCGGCTTCGCGTCGGGCTCGGCCGTGCCCGGCGATGCGGCCTCGGCGCTCGAATGGGCGCGCGGCGCCGCACGCGATCCGCGCACGCGGCTGCGCATTACCGGCGAAGTCGATGGATCGGCGACGGACGTCGATCCTGCCACCGGCAGCGGTCCGATCCTTGCCGCGGACCGGGCCCGCGCGGTCGCCGCGCTGCTCATCCGCGCGCATGCGATCGACCCGTCGCGCATCGTGATTTCCACCGGTCGCGGCCAGCGCCGTGCCGTACTCGCCCTCGGCTTCGAAGGGGACCGGCAATGATCTGCCGCCCGGCAATTGCCGCCCCTTGCCGCCCTTTCCACACGGAGAAGAAAATGCTCCTCGCACTTGCTTTCGTCGTCGCCGCTCCCGCCGGGGCGCAGGACTTCCAGTCGACCCAGGTGATCGATGCCGTGGTTGCCCAGTTCACCGGCAAGGGCCTTGGCGAGCAGGGCGGGGCGATCGCTCCGGTCGATCGCCGGCTCAAGCTCGCCAGCTGCGCCGCGCCGCAGCTCGAATGGCGCAGCGAGGGGCGTGACGCGGTCGTGGTTCGCTGCATGGCGCCGGCCTGGAAGATCTTCGTGCCGGTCGCGGCGGTGCCCCGGCCCAAGCCGGTCGCGCCCGCGCCGATGCCCGCCAATGTCGTCGTCCGGCCGCCGGTTGCGGTGAAGGCGGAGCCGGTGATCAAGCGCGGCGACGCGGTCACGGTCGAGGCCGGTGCCGAGGGCTTCTCGATCTCGCGCCAGGGCATCGCCATCAACGATGCGCCGGCCGGTGGGCGGGTCAGCATCAAGGTCGACGACAAGCAGCCGCCGATCCAGGCGATCGCGATCGAGCCCGGCCGCGCCCGTCTGCCGGGCTTTGCCGAGGGCGGCTGAAATTTTTCCGTAAAGTTTCGCGTGCCCGTGCCGTTTGAAGGGCTGCAGGCATAGCGAGGATTGCAGGCAATGGTGGAATCAATCGGCACGAAGGCAGGCGCGGTCACTGACCGTCGCACTGTGCCCGTTGAACCTGTCGGCAAGGCGGCCGCGGTGCGCCAGGTGGCGCAGGACGCGCCCGCCGTGCAGAGCGCCGCGGCGGAGATAGCGAGCGACCAGGCGGTCCGTCCGCCGGTCGATGCCGAGCGCGTCGCCCGCATCCGCAAGGCGATCCAGGAGAAGCGCTTCCCGCTCTATCCGGCCGACATCGCCGACCGCCTGCTCGCCTACAAGCTCGAATGGAAGCCGAATCAATGACCCGGCGTGATGCGCTCATCCAGGTGATCGAATGCCTGCACGCCGAGATCATGGCGCTTAAGACGAGCGATGTCGCGGCGCTGGAAAAGGCAACGCAGGCCAAGCTTGCCGCGATCGACACGGTCGCGCTCTATGATGGCGAGGCGCCCGATGCCGAGATCCGCGAGCTGGCCGCCGAAGCGCACAAGCTCAACGAGACTTGCCGCATCTATACGAACCTGATGGCGGCAAATGTTCGCCGCCGCCTGCAAATCCTTTCCGGTCAGCAGGCGCCGTCCTACAAGGCCGCAGGCTACGCGCTCGCCTGAAAGGCGTAGATAACGCCGATTAACCAGAACTGGCACGGTCCTTGCTCCGATAGCCCCGAATAAGGGCAATCCGGATCAGGACCAGATGAGCGTCACTTCGGTCAATTCAAAGGCAAGCGTCCAGACGGCGATCGCCGCGGCGAGCCGCAAGACCGGCATCGACTTCAACTATCTGCTTGGCCAGGCACAGGTCGAGAGCGGGTTGAAGGCCGACGCGCGCGCCGGCACCTCCTCGGCAACCGGCCTCTATCAGTTCGTCGAGCAGAGCTGGCTCGGCGTGGTCAAGCAGCACGGTGCCGAGCATGGCCTGTCCTGGGCCGCCGACAGCATCAAGCAGACCAGCACCGGCCGCTATGTGGTGAGCGATCCCGCCGCCCGCAGCGCGATCCTCAATCTGCGCAACGATCCGCAGGCCGCCGCGATCATGGCCGCCGAGCATGCCGCCGACAACAAGGCCTCGCTCGAGGGGAGCCTTGGCCGCGCGGCGACCGGCACCGACCTGTATATGGCGCATTTCCTCGGCCTCGGCGGCGCCGACAAGTTCCTGAATGCGATGGCCGACAATCCTGGCCGCACCGGTGCCAGCATGTTCCCGGCCGCCGCGCGCGCCAATCGCAGCGTATTCTATGCCTCGAACGGCCAGCCGCGCTCGCTTTCGGAGATCTACAGCCGCTTCGCCGGCAAGCTCGATCAGGGCGCCGCTGCCGGCGGCGCCACCGGCCTCGCTTCGGATGGGTTCGACAACGGCTTCAATGCCGCCGCCCGCGCCTTCACCGACGGCGACAACGAAGTCGTGCTCGGCAATGGCGCGGTCGATAGCGATCGCCACTGGGTGCAGAACACGCTGGCCCAGCTCAACGTCTCGCGCCCTGCCGGTGGCTCTGTGACCGATCCGCTCGGCCGCCGCATCGATCCGCTCCGGCCGACGCCGGAAAATGCCCGCCTCGCCTATCTCATGCTCGCGAATCTGGGAGCGTAACCCCAAGTGCCCGCACTCTCGCTTCCCGCAGGCACCGCGCCTGCCCTGAAGAGCTTCGCGCTGCCCGGCGCGATCCTGCTGCTCGTCGCGCTGATGGTGGTGCCGATCCCGGCCTTCCTGCTCGACGCCTTCTTCATCCTCAACATCATGATCAGCCTTGCGGTGCTGATGGTAGCCCTGAACGCGCAGAAGCCGCTCGACTTCTCCGCCTTCCCCACCGTGCTGCTGTTCGCCACGCTGTTCCGCCTTGGCCTCAACGTCGCCTCGACGCGTGTCGTGCTCGTGCACGGCCATGAGGGCGAGAGCGCCGCCGGCCATGTGATCGAGGCGTTCGGCACCTTCATGATCGGGGGCGACTATGTCGTCGGCCTGGTCGTGTTCGCCGTCATCGTGATCATCAACATGATCGTGATCACCAAGGGTGCCGGCCGCGTCTCCGAAGTGTCGGCGCGCTTCACTCTCGATGCCTTGCCCGGCAAGCAGATGGCGATCGACGCCGATCTCAACGCCGGCCTGATCACGCCCGACGAGGCCCGCGCCAAGCGCGTCGAAGTGTCGACCGAAGCCGATTTCTACGGCGCGATGGACGGTTCTTCCAAGTTCGTGAAGGGTGACGCGGTCGCCGGCCTGCTGATCCTCGCGATCAACGTGATCGGCGGCCTGATCCTCGGCGTCGCCAGCCACCAGATGGCGGTGGGCGAAGCGGCATCGACCTATGTCCTGCTCGCTATCGGCGACGCGCTGGTCGCGCAGGTGCCCGCGCTGCTGCTGTCGATCGCGGCCGCTGCCATCGTAACCCGCGTCAAGTCGAGCGACGATCTCGCCGGCCAGATCGGCACCCAGTTCGCCAGCCACAAGACCTGGATGCCGGTCGCCGTCATCCTCGGGCTGCTCGGCATATTCCCCGGCATGCCGCATTTCCTGATGCTGCCCGCAGCCGCCGGCGCCGGCTTCGCCGCCTGGCACCTGCGCAAGGTCGCCAGCCGTCCCAAGCCCGTTGCCGAAGCGCCGTCCGAACCGGCCGATCTGTCGCGGATCGGCTGGGAGGAAGTCACCGACAACATGCAGGTGATGCTCGACATCGGCTATGGCCTGGTGCCGCTGGTCGACGAGCGTCGCGGCGGGCCGCTCATGGGCCGCATCACCGGCGTGCGTCGCCAGCTCTCCAAGGATCTGGGCTTCGTCGTGCCGCAGGTGCGCGTGCGCGACGACATCAATCTGGCGCCGTTCACCTATCGCATCGTCATCGGCGGCGTGGTTGTGGCCGAGGACAATGTCTCGCCCGACGAAGTGCTGGCGATCGATACCGGCCAGGCCGCCGGCCGCCTGCAGGGCAAGCCGGTCAAGGATCCCACCTTCGGGCTCGACGCCTTGTGGATCGCGCAGGGCGATGCCGACGCCGCCACCGGCCTCGGCTATCTGGTGGTCGATCCGGGCACGGTGATCGCCACCCATCTCAACCAGTGCCTGATCCAGAACGCATCCGATCTGCTCGGTGCCGACGAAGTCCAGTCGCTGCTCGAAGGACTCAAGGAGCGCTCGCCCCAGCTGGTCGCTGCGCTCTGCCCGTCGCCGGTGCCGCTCACCACGCTCACCCAGGTGCTGCGCGGCCTGCTCGCCGAGAGCATTCCGCTCAAGGAGTTCCGCCGCATCGCCGCCGCCATCTCGATCGCAGCGCAGCGCACGCTCGATGCGGAGGAACTGATCGAGCTGATCCGCCCCGAGCTTGGCCCGCTGATCATCCAGCGCCTGTGCGGCGTCCGCGAGCCGCTGCGGGTGATGACGCTCGAAGGCCAGCTCGAGGCGCTGCTGGGCCAGGCGGTCCGCTCCGATCCGTCGAAGCGCCACACGATCGAGCCCGATCTCGGCCGCCGCATCGTCGACGCGCTCCAGCGCGCCGCCCAGCCGCTGATCGCCGAGGCACGACCATTCGCGCTGGTCGTCCAGCCCTCGATCCGCGTCGCGATCCGCAAGCTGGTCCGCAACGTGCTGCCCGATACCCCGGTGATGAGCTTCTTCGAAGTGCCCGAGGACAAGGCCGTCGAAGTCGTCGCCGTGATCGGCGCGCCGGAGGCGCTGGCCGCATGAACGCTTTCACCCCAGGGAAACTTGACGCCATGGCTTCACTGGCTCTCTCGCCCGCCCTCTCGCCTTTAGTCTATACGCCGACCACGCCCCACCGCGATCCGGAGGCATTGGTACGCAAGCACCTGCCGCTGGTCCGCCGCATCGCCTGGCACATCCATGGCTCGATGAGCTCGCTGGTCGAGGTGGAGGATCTGATCCAGGTCGGACTGGTCGCGCTGATCGAGGCGGCGGGCAGTTTCGAGGAACGCGGGCAGGTCAGTTTCGAACAATATCTGGCGACCCGGCTGCGCGGTGCGATGATCGACGAGCTGCGCCGTCAGGCGACGACGACGCGGGGCGCGATGCGCCGGCGCAAGGCCTATCAGGAGGCGGTATCTTTGCTCACCCGGGAACTGGGCCATGCGCCCGATGACGAACAGGTCGCCGCCAGGCTGGGGGTGACGGCGGAGAAACTGCGCGCCGACTATGCCAATGCCGAGGCGGTGCGCTTCGCTTCGATCGACGACACCTATTCGGACGAAAGCCCGTGGTTCATGTCCGACGAGCCCAATGCCTTCGACCAGCTCGCCGAGGGCGACCAGCGCGCCGCACTGATCGCTGCGATAACTGAGCTGCCCGAACGTGAGCAGCAGGTGATCCAGCTCTATTATGTCGAGGAATTGAACCTCGAGGAGATCGGCCAGGTGCTCGGGGTCGGCGCCGCGCGGGTCTGCCAGATCAAGGCGAGCGCGCATGCGAAGCTGAAGAAGGGGCTCGCGCGACGGCTGACATGATCCGTCATCCCGGCTCTCGTCCGGGATGACGGTAATGCGCTGCCAATCGTAACTTTCGTAACTTTCCATCCCGCGCCCCGCTTGCGCGGTCTCTGTGCTTGCCGCACAAATCCGCCCCGAACCATTCGGGGGAGTTTACGTGACCAAGCATCTGTTCCTGGCCGGCGCGATGACGTTCGGGCTGATGGCCTCGCCGGCGCTCGCGCAGGATAAGTGGACCGTTCGCCCCGAATGGGTCCGCGCGCATGAGAGCTTCCTGGCCAGCGACGCCTTGCAGGGGCGCGGCAGCGCGACGCGCGACGAAGCCATCGCCGCCGCCTATGTCGCATCGCAGTTCGAGGGTTATGGGCTGAAGCCTGCCCCGGGCATGCCCGGCTATCTCCAGGCCGCCAAGGTCATCCGCTATGCCGCCAGGGGGCCGGCCGCGCTGAGCGTCGGCGGCAAGCCGACGATAGCGCCCACCGTGCTGATCGGCGCGATCGATCCGGTCTCGGGCAGCTCGGCTGTGTTCGACGGTGCCGATCCCGCAAAGATCCCGCATGTCGACGTCCTGTTCGTCACCGGCGGCAAGGGCTCGCCGATGGCATTGCTCCGCGCGGCCACCGCTGCCGGCGTAAAACTGATGATCGTGCGCGAAAGCGAAGTCACGCAGAAGATGGCCGGCCAGCTGGGCGGCAAGCCGCGTCTTCCCGCCGGACTCGAAGGCAAGGTCTCGCAGAATTATGCCGCGCTCGCGACGTTGCCTTCGGCCGATTTTGACAAGGCGGTGGCCCAGACCGGCGCGCAGGTCAGCTTCGCGCTGCCGGTGGCGAAGGAAGAGGCGATCACCACCAATGCGATCGGCTGGCTGCCGGGCAGCGATCCAAAGGCGGGCGTGATCCTGGTCACCGCGCATCTCGACCATCTCGGCGTCCGCCCGGACGGCACGATCATGCACGGTGCCAATGACGATGCCTCGGGTACCACCGCGGTGCTCGAGCTAGCCCGCGCGATGGCGGCGGCGAAGCAGACGCGGCGCGGCCTGCTGTTCGTCGCCTATGGCAGCGAGGAGATCGGCGGCTATGGCTCCACCTATTTCGGCGAGCATCCCCCGGTGCCGCTCGACCAGATCGTCGCCAATATCGAGATCGAGATGATCGGGGCGCAGGATCCCAAGCTGCCGGCCGGCACGATGATGATGACCGGGTTCGAGCGTTCGACGCTTGGCGAGACCCTGAAGGCGCATGGCGCGCTGGTCACTGCCGATCCCTATCCGGAGCAGAACTTCTTCGAGCGTTCGGACAATTACTCGCTCGCGGTGCGCGGGGTGGTGGCACACACCATTTCGGGCTGGGCGGTGACGCCGAACTATCACACCGCGCAGGACACGCTGGAGAATCTCGACATCGCGTTCATGACGCGGGCGATCCAGTCGCTGGTCGGGCCGCTCAAGTCGCTGGCGAACAGTTCCGCCAGGCCGGAGTGGAAGCCAGGCGGCCGCCCCGAGAAGAAGTAAGTGAAAAACCCCGGTGGTACGCGACCACCGGGGTTTCCCATGCGCCCCCTTGTTAAGGCAAGGGGTGACCGGCCTTGGTGCCTGTCAGGGGGGTGACACCCCGACCGGCACGCGCTTATCGGAGAAGCGAAAGAACCGTCTGCTGGCTCTGGTTCGCCTGGGCGAGCATTGCCGTCGAAGCCTGCGACAGGATCTGGGCCTTGGCGAGCGCCGCGGTTTCGGTCGAGAAGTCGGTGTCCTCGATCCGGCTGCGGGCGTCGCTGAGGTTCGCCACGTTCGACTGCAGGTTGTTCACCACCGACTCGAGCTGGCTCTGGCCGGCGCCGAGGCTGGCGCGGGCCGTGTTCACGGTCTTCAGCGCGGTATCGATCGTGTCCAGCGCGTCCGAAGCGTCGCCAGCGTCCGAGATGTCGACGGCAACGGCGTCGTCGAGATCGATTTCCTTGAAGTCGAGCTTCACGGTGTCCGCCGCGGTCGAACCGGTCTGGATGGTGACCGAGCCCGAATCGCCGGCGCTGCCGTCAAACAGGGCCACGCCGTTGAAAGTGGTGTTGGTCAGGATGTTGGTGATCTGGGTGGTCAGCGCCGTGACTTCGGTCTGCAGGTTGGTGCGATCGTCGTCCGAATAGGTGCCCGAAGCCGACTGGACCGACAGCTCGCGGATACGCTGCAGCATGTTGGTGACTTCCGAGAGCGCGCCTTCAGCGGTCTGCGCCATCGAGATGCCGTCATTGGCGTTGCGGATGCCCTGGTTCATGCCGCGGATCGACGCGGTCATGGTGCTGGCGATCGCCAGGCCGGCGGCGTCGTCCTTGGCGCTGTTGATGCGCTTGCCGGTCGACAGGCGTTCCATGGCGCTGCTCAGCGCCTTGTTGGCGCCGGTCGAAGCGTTGGCGGCGCGAAGGGCCGCAGTGTTGGTCGCGATAACAGTCATGTTCGTTACTCCATGCTCGTCGGCTTCCCGCGTACCCCCCTGAACGGGAGCTCGGAGCCGCCAAGGCAAGGAACGGCAGGGTTTTGCCCGGCTTAAGCGAAAAATTTCGGCTCTACGTGCGCACGCGTAGACGCGCCCGGACCAAGGTGGTGGCGGATCACGTAAATTTACGCGACGTTAACCAGGTTACCTGCACAAACATGGTGTCTCAGGGGGTAACCAATGCGATCCATCGTTCCATCGGCCGCAGTACTTCGCCAGAAATATGCGCTCGTCTCGTCGCTGCGTGCCCAGGGCTTCGCCGTCGGGCCGAGCGAGGAAGGCCGCGCCGGTGCGACTGACCTGTTCCTGGTGGCCGAGGGCGAAGTGCCGCCCGCTGCTGCCCGCACGCTGATCCTGGGGGACGAAGGTCGCCAGGCGATCGCGTTCGGGGACGGTAACCCCGCCCGTCTTTCCTACACGTCGGACGACGCAGCAGTTGGCGCCGGTTTCGCGACCGCGCTGCTGCGAGGCCCGCACGAGCCGGTTGCCGCCGATCCCGAGAGCCTGGCGCTGCTGGCGCTGGCCGAGCGCGTCGCCGCTTCGGATATCACCGTGCTGATCAACGGCCCGACCGGCACCGGCAAGGAAGTGCTGGCCCGCGCGATCCACAACGGCTCCGCCCGCAAGGATGGCCCTTTCGTCGCGATCAACTGCGCCGCGCTGCCCGAGACGATGCTCGAGGCGATGCTGTTCGGCCACCAGAAGGGTGCCTTCACCGGTGCCTCGTCGGGCGGCCAGGGCTTCTTCCGCGCCGCGCATGGCGGCACGCTGCTGCTCGACGAAATCGCCGAGATGCCGCTCAACCTCCAGGCCAAGCTGCTGCGCGCGCTGCAGGAGCGCGAGGTCGTGCCGATCGGCGGCACCATGCCGGAGAAGGTCGACGTCCGCGTCATCGCCTGCGCCAACCGTGATCTGCAAGGCGAAGTTACCGCCGGCCGCTTCCGCGCCGACTTGTACTATCGCCTCTCGGTATTCCCGCTCGCCACGCGTGCGCTTGCCGATCGCCCGGGCGACATCGCCGCGCTCTCGGCGGCAATGGTCGTCCGCCATGCCGGCGGCCGCGGCGCGATGCCGTGGATCTCGAACGAGGCGCTCGATGCGCTGGCCAGCCATGACTGGCCGGGCAATGTCCGCGAGCTCGAGAACGTTATCCAGCGCGCGCTGCTGCTCTGCGGCGGCCGTACCATCGATCCCGAGCACCTGATCTTCGATCGTCCGGCCGCGCGCCGCGTCGAGGTCGAGGCGGCGGGCACGCTGTCCAACATCGTCCAGATCCACGAGTTCGCCGCGATCCGCGATGTGCTCGCCGAATGCGGCGGCAGCCGGATCGAGACTGCGAAGCGGCTGGGCATCTCGGAACGGACGCTCCGCTACCGCCTCGCCAAGGCGCGCGAGCAGGGCGAGAGCATCGACTTCGGTAAGGCGAGGGCTTCGGCATGAGCGGAATCGACGGTATCGGCGGCGGCGCGATGAGCGTCGACCGGGTCATGGCGCTTCGCGCCCAGATCCTTGAGCGCAACGCGGCGCTCGCCAAGGCGAACGAAACGCCCGCTGGCACCGTCACCGGTGCTTCCGGCACCAAGGCGACGAACTTCACCTCGTCGATGGAAGAGGCGTTCAAGCAGGTCAACCAGGCCCAGAATCAGGCCGGCGCCCTCTCCGAGGCGTATGAACGCGGCGAGGCCGTGGACATCGCCAAGGTGATGCTCGCGCGCCAGCAGGCCTCGGTCGGCTTCGAGGCGACCCTGCAGGTCCGCAACAAACTCCTGTCCGCTTACAAGGACATCATGAGCATGCCGGTGTAATCCATGAGCAACGCCCTCACCCCCACCGATGCGCCCTCCCTGCCCGCCACCGTGGGCCGCTTTGGCGCGCCGCTCGCCCAGATGCGCGATATGCTCGGCCAGCCCGCCGTGAAGCGCGCCATGCCGCTGATCTTCCTGGTCGGCCTGATTGCTGCCGGCTTCCTCGCCTGGTCCCTAGTCTCGACTCCGCCACAGCGGATCCTGTTCGCCAATGTGACTGATGCCGACAAGGCGGCGATCAGCTCGGCGCTGCAGGGGGCGAGCATCAAGTCGAACATCGACAGCTCGGGCTCGATCACCGTCGCCGAGGATGATTACCACAAGGCGCGGATGCTGCTCGCCAGCCAGAACCTGCCCAAGGCGGCACCCGGCGGCTATCAGATCCTCGACCAGCTGCCGATGGGCGTCAGCCGCGCGGTGGAAGGCGAGCGCCTCCGCCAGGCCCGCGAGACCGAGCTTGCGCGCTCGATCGAGGAAATCGATTCGGTTGCCGAAGCGCGCGTCCATCTCGCCACGCCCGAGGCCAGCGTGTTCGTGCGCGACAAGACCGCGCCCACCGCATCGGTGATCCTCAAGCTCCAGCCCGGCCGTGCGCTGGGCGACGCGCAGACCCGCGCGATCGTCAATCTCGTCGCTTCATCGGTGCCCGGCATGTCGCCCGAGAACGTCACCATCGTCGACCAGATGGGCGCCCTGCTCTCGAAGAAGGGCGGCGACGCCAATTCGGCGAGCGACGCGCGCATCGACTATCAGCGCCGCATCGAAGACAAGTATCGCGAGCAGCTGATCCAGCTGCTGACGCCGCTGGTCGGCGCCGGCAACTTTACCGCCGAAGTCCAGGCCGATGTCGATCTCGACGAGAACCAGGCGACGCGCGAAAGCTATGACAAGCAGGGCGTGCTTGCCGCCGAGCAGGGCGCGTGGACCGGCAACAAGGATGGCAACGCCCCGGGCGGCATTCCCGGTGCGCTGTCGAACACGCCGCCGCCCGCCAGCACGATCACCGCGCCCAATGCCCAGCCGACTCCGGGCGCCGCACCTGCCGCGCCCGGCACCACGGTGGCCGCCGGCGCCAGCCAGGCTACGCCGCAAAAGCAGAGCGAGAGCTATGGCCGCAGCTTCCAGAACGGCAGGGAGGTCTCGGTCACCCGCCAGGCGCCGGGCGGCATCAAGCGCCTGTCGGTCGCGGTGCTGCTGCGCGAGGAATCGGGCAAGCCGCGCTCGCAGGTCGAGATCCAGCAGATCACCCAGCTGGTCCAGGCCGCCGTCGGCTACAATCAGGGCCGCACCGATCAGGTCACCGTGATCAGCCGGAAGTTCAACACCGCCGCCGACGCCGCCGACAAGGGCCCGGCCTGGTACGAGGCCGAATGGGTGCCGCTCGCCGCGCGCAACGCCACCGCGCTGGTCATCGCGCTGCTGGTGCTGTTCCTCGGCGTCCGTCCGCTCACCAAGGCGCTGCTCAAGAAGCGCGAGGAGCCGGCTGCCGGCAATCGCCCCGCGCTGTCGATGAGCGGCCCGGCGGCCGAGGAAGGCGGGCCGAACGCGCCGCCGGTCTCGATCGATATGCTCGAAGGCAATCATAACAGCTATGACGAGCGGGTCGGGCTGGTTCGCGGGTTCACGCGCGACAATCCCGCACGTGCCGCCCTGGCGGTGCGCGACATGATCAAGGCCGACGCGCAATGAACGCCATTCGCAGCTTCTCCGGCGTCGAGCGCGCCGCAGTCCTGATGATGCTGGTCGGCGAGGAAGAGGCCGCAGCCATTCTCCAGAAGCTCGATCCCGAGGAGGTCCGTTCGCTCGGCAAGGCGATGTTCAACGTCGCCGACGTCAGCGAGGCGGAGGTCGACATCGTCCTCGACGATTTCGTCTTCAAGGCCCGCGAGCGCACCGGCGTCACCTTCGATCCGGCACCCAGGATCGAAAGCATCATGAACAAGGCGCTCGGCCCCGAACGCGCATCCGGCGTGCTTGCCCGGGTGATGCCGGCCAGCCAGGCTGCTTCGATCGAATGGCTCGACTGGTTCGAACCCGAGGAGATCGCCGGGATGATCGAGAACGAGCATCCGCAGATCGCCGCGGTGCTGCTCGCCAATCTCGATCCCGATATCGCCGCCAAGGTGTTCGAGCATCTGCCCGAAGTCGCGCAGCCGCAGATCCTGCGCCGCATCGCCAAGCTCGGCCCGGTGCCGCCCGAGGCGATCGAGACGCTGAAGACGATGCTCCAGGGCCGCGCCGGCATGGGCGGCCGCAAGTCGAGCGGCGGGCTCCAGCTTGGCGGCACGCGCGAAGCGGCGAAGATCCTGTCGGGCGCCCGCAAGATCACCGAGCAGCGCGTCATGCCCAAGCTCGCCAAGATCGACCGCGAGGTTGCCCGTGCGATCGAGGAGGCGATGTTCGTCTTCGACAATCTGCTCGAGCTGGACGACAAGAACCTGTCGACTCTCATCCGCAGCATCGACACGACGATCCTGGTCAAGTCGCTCAAGGGCGTCGAGGAAGAGGTCCGCGAGCGTTTCCTCGGCTGCATGTCGAGCCGCGCGGCCGACGGTATCCGCGACGAGATGGAGTCGCTGGGGCCGATGAAGATGGCCGATGTCCTCGACGCGCAGAAGTCGATGATCGCGATCGCGCGCGGCCTGGTGAAGGACGGCACGCTGCAGATGCCGTCAAAGGGCGGGGACGACGACTATGTCTGATTTCTCGCCGGGTTTTGCCGGACGGATCAGCGCCGCCGAACACATCCTGGCCCGTGCCTTTGGCGACGGCGTCGGCTTCGCGCCGTCCGAAGTCGATCAGATCGGGCGCCGGGTGTTCGAGGAAGTGCCGGCCCAGCCGCGTCACTTCGCCCCGGCCAATCCGGAAGCCAATCCCACCGAGGGCTGGGACCCCTTCACCGCCGATCCCCAGCATGCCACCGAGCATGGCCAGTTCATCGATCCGATCGCGGCCGCGCACGATGCCGGTTTCGCCGAGGGCCACGCCGCGGCGCTGGTCGAGGCGGAGGCCGTGCGCGCCCGCGAAACCGCGCTGCTCGATCAGGTTTCGGCCGCGCTCGCCAGCGGCGCGCATTTCGATCGCGATCGCATGGCCGGCCAGCTCCGCCAGACCGTGCTGCATCTCGTCACCCGGCTGGTCGGCGAAGTCGGCGTCGCGCCCGATGTGCTTGCCACCCGGATCAATTCGGCAGTGGACCTGCTCGCCGACAGCGCCGAATCGGCATTGCTCCGCCTCCACCCCGACGACATCGCCTTCGTCCAGGGCAAGCTGCCGCCGGCTGTGTTCCCGGTCGGCGATCCGCACATCCAGCGCGGCGGCTTCGTGATCGAAAGCGCCTCGACCATCGTCGAGGACGGCCCCGATCTGTGGCTCGAACAGCTCGCCCAGGCGATCGACCGCGTGCCGATTCCGCCCGCATGCTGAACTTGTTCGCCGAAGACTATCTGCAGGGGCTGGGCGGCAGCGGCTTCGCGCCGCGCCCGCGCATCTCGGGGCGGCTGTCTTCCTATGACGGGCTGCTGATGGAGGCGGTCGGTCTCCAGCTTCCCGTCGGCACGATCTGCGCGATCGGCGATGGCGACAGCCGGGTCGAGGCCGAAGTGATCGGCTTCCGCTCGGGCAAGACGCTCCTGATGAATCTTGGTGGGCCCGCCGCCCTCCTGCCCAATGCCCCGGTCCGCCCGATCGGCGCGCCGGGCGAGGCGGAAGTGGGCGCCGCGATGCTTGGCCGCGTGGTCGACGGGTCGGGCAAGCCGATCGATGGGCTCGGACCGATCCGCGGGGCTGGCAGCTGGCCGCTCGCCGGCAAGCTCCAGTCGCCGCTGGATCGTGGCCGGGTTCTTCAGCCGCTCGATGTCGGCGTGCGCGCGATCAACGGGCTGCTCACCATCGGCCAAGGCCAGCGCGTCGGCATCATGGCCGGCTCGGGCGTCGGCAAGTCGGTGCTGCTCGGCATGATGGTACGTGCTGCCCAGGCGGACGTGATCGTCATTGGGCTGATCGGCGAGCGTTCGCGCGAAGTCGCCGACTTCCTCGAGACCAAGGTCGCCGGTGCCGCCCGCGCGCGCTCGGTGGTCGTCGCGGTTCCCGCCAATCACTCGCCGGTGCTCCGCATCCGCGGCGCCCTGCGTGCCACCGCCATTGCCGAGGCGTTCCGCGCCGAAGGCAAGAAGGTGCTCCTCATCATGGATTCGCTTACCCGTGTCGCCCATGCCGGTCGCGAGATCGGGCTGGCGCTGGGCGAGCCAGCCTCGGCGCGCGGCTATCCGCCCTCGGCCATCGCGATGCTGCCGAGCCTGATCGAGCGCGCGGGCACCGATGTGCACACTGGCGGCTCGATCACCGCGATCTACACCGTGCTGGCCGATGGCGACGACGGCAATGATCCGGTGGTGGATTCGGCCCGCTCGATCCTCGACGGCCATATCGTGCTGAGCCGTGCGCTCGCCGAGCGCGGGGTCTATCCGGCGATTGATCTTGGCCCGTCGGTCAGCCGCGTGATGACCGATATTGTGGCGAAGGATCACATTGCGGCCGCGCGCGTGCTGCGCCGCCATCTCGCCACCTATGAGGAGAATCGCGATCTCGTGCTGATGGGCGCCTATCGCGCCGGCGCGGATCCCGAGATCGACGCGGCGATCGCCTGCCATCCGGCGGTGATGGAATATATCCGCCAGGGCTCGGATGAGATCGTGACCCTGCCCGACGCCGTAACCGAGCTGGTCGGCGTGTTCGGTCATGCCTAGGTCGGTCAAGAAGCTCGACCGGCTGCTCCGCGTCCGCACGCTTCAGCTCGATCTGGTTCGTGCCGATGAGGTTCGCGCGCGCGCCAAGGTGGATCAGGAGGCGACGCTCCGGGACCGTATCGCCAGTCTCGCGGCCAATGTCGCGCCGGCGCCGAGCGTCTCGGAATCGGCATCGAGCCTCGCGGCCGCGGCGCATTTCCGCGAGCGGCTTCACCAGTCCGCCTTTGCCGCCGACAAGCGCGTCGAAGTCGCCGAGCAAAGTCTCGAAATGGCACGTGCAGCTACCCGCGAGGCGCGCCGCGACCAGAATGCCATCGAGAAGCTGATGACCCGCGCCGAGGCCGATGCGGCCCTCAAGGCGCTGCGCGAGCTGGAGCAGCTCCCGCCCATGGGTAAAAACCGGCACGATATTTGCTGAGTACTGCGTGACCTGGTGTCACGAGGACCTGAACTTGATCCAGAATGCTACCGCGCTTCCCACCGTCACCGTGGGGCCCGTCAAGCCGAGCGCCGCGATTACCGCGGACGTCAGCGGCTTTGCGCTGGCCCTGGGAGCGCTGATGCCCAAGATCGCCGCGCCGTCCGCCGGTCAGCCGGTGAAGCCGGGCGATGCTGCGATCCTGCTGCCCGGGCGGCAGGATGTTGCCGAAGGCGGCAAGGAATTGCCGGATGCGGTACTCGGGCTGGAGGGGCACGCTGAGGACCAGCCGGGCGCGGAGAAGGATAGCGGCGACGCTGATACAGATGCCGAAGACGCGCCGCCGCCGCCTTTTGTCTGGTTTGCCGCTGCGCCGACAGCGGCCGCCGAACCTGAGATCAAGGCCGAAGCCGCGCCGACGGTCACGATCGAGGGTAGCGGCAAGCGCCGTGCCCAGCCTCAGGCAGCGCTTCCGGAGATGTCAGGCACCGAAGCGGCCGATGCGCCGGTGTCGGTAAAGACGGCTGGGGCCGACGTGGCCTCGAAGGCCGCCGCGTCGCCGCCGCCGATACCCAATCCCCAGGCGTCCGTGCAGCCCGTGCCGCGGCCCGGTGCCGTCGCAACGCCGGTGTCCGCGCCTGCTATCGCCGCAGCGCCTGCCTCCGCACCGCGTACCGCGCCGGCCGATCCCGCGATCGAAGCGGCGGCGGCCACCGCCGTCACCACAACGACCGCCGGGGCGCCGGAACATGCCGGGCCCGCGTCGCAGGCCCCGGTGGCTCAAGCGCCGCGCGAACTGCGTCAGGCCGCGGCTGATGCGCCGGTGGTGCGGATCGCGATCGAACGCCCCGTAACGCCGCAGAAGCTATCGATCGCCGATGTCGCGCCGCAGGCTGCTGCGATCGCGTCTCCTTCGGTTGCGGATCAGATCTTTGCCGCGTTCGATCGTCCGCGGGGGCAGGGCGGTGCGAATTCGCCGGGCGATACGCAATCCGCGCTTTCCACGCTCGCCGCCCCCGCCACGGGTACCCAGACGCTTTCCGCAGTCGCCGCGACCGGGCAGGCGCAGGACACCCCGCTCGATACGCAGCATCAGCAATGGACCGCGAAGATGCTCGATCGGATCGAGGCGCTGCGCGATGCCGCGCCGGTCCGCGAAACGAAGATCAGCCTGATGCCCGAAGGGCTCGGCAAGGTCGATATCGCGATCCGCCAGGACGATGCCGGGCTCCATGTCGCATTCAATACCGATACCCAGTCGGCGCGCCAACTGATCGCCGACGCCCAGCCCAAGCTCGCCGAGATCGCGCAGGAGCGTGGCATCCGTATCGGCTCGACCAGCGTCGAATCGAACGCGACGGGGTCGGGCGCCGGTAACGGCACCACCAGTTCGCAGATGAATCAGGGGCATCGCCAGGACGCGCAGCCCCAGCGCAACCAGCCTTCGGCGCCGCCAGGCGCGCGTCGTGAGGCTCCGACTTCCACCCATGACGATGAACGGGTCGCCTGAGGCCCCCGGAGATAGATGATGGCCGATATCAAGGATGCGGGCGCCGAGGCCCCGAAGAAGAAGAAAAAGAACCTGCTGCTGCTCGTCGGCCTGCCGGTGCTGCTGCTCGGCGGGGGCGGAGGCGCGGCCTTTTACGGCATGCAGGCGGGCTGGTTCAGCGCCACAGCGCACGCCGAGGAGAAGGACGAGCCGAGCCTCGTGCCGAAGAGCGAGGAGAAGCGCGCCTCGCTCAAGGAAGGCGGCGAGGGTGGCGGCCATGGCGGCGAAGGCGAGGGCGGTGAGGCCGCTGGTCATGGCGGCAAGCCGACGCCCAAGGGCGAGGGCGGCGACAAATATGCGTCGAGCTATTATCCGATGGAGAAGGAGTTCACCTCCAACCTCCAGGACAGCGTCCATTTCGTCCAGGTCGGCATCGCGGTGTCGACGCCCTATGACGAGCGTGTCCTCGAGAACATCAAGACGCATGAGATCGCGATTCGCTCGGCCGTGCTGATGTCGCTGGGCGAGACGACCGAGGACGAAGTCTTCACCGCCGAGGGCAAACGCCACATCCAGGACCGCCTGGCGAAGGCAATCAACGGTGTTTTGAAGGAAAAGGAAGGCTTTGGCGGCGTTAGTAACGTCTACTTTACCAATTTCATTGTTCAGTGAACCGGCATGGTTAACAGCCCTTCACCAGACGGCTCGGCCGAACGACGGGAACGTCCCCGGACCAACGCGGAACACGCGTCGGTGCTGGGGACGGCCAACCTGAATCCGTTCGGGGACCTCGTCACGCTGCAGCACCTCAGTGCGCGGCTGGCCAAGTCGTTGAAGGGTGCCTTTGAAGGGCTGCTGCGCAAGGACCTCCGCGCCTGGGCCGAGCCGCTCTCGGTCCAGCGCTTTGCCGACTACAAGGCCGAGCGCGGTGGTGCGCTGTCCGCCTGGCAGCCGCTGGCGATGGGCAATGCCCGCGCCCGCGCGCAGTTCGTGCTCGAGGCCGGGCTGGTCTTCGAGATGCTCGACGCCTTTTTCGGCGGGGACGGCGAAGCGCCGCACCCGCTGCCCACCGAATTCACGCCGGCCGCCGAAGCGCTGGTCGGCCGGCTCGCCACCTCGGCGGCGGGGCTGCTCGACAAGGCCTGGGAGCCGCTGTCGCGCATCGCCTTCCGCGCCGAAGGTGCCGCCAATCTCGCCGCCGCGCCCGATCTCGGCGCCGAGGATCCGGTGGTGGTCACCCGCTTCGGCCTGGCGGCCGGCGAGGATCGTCCGCATTTCTTCGACATTCTCTATCCCGTCGCTGCACTCAAGCCGCACGGCGCCGCGCTGATGGTCAAGGTGCACGGCAACAAGGACGAAGTGGAGCCCGAATGGCGCTCTGGCCTCACCCGCGCGGTGATGGCGGTGACGCTGCCCGTGCGCTCGGTCCTAGCCGAACCGACCATGCCGCTCGGCCGCCTGCTCGAGCTCAAGGAAGGCGACATCATTCCGATCGATTTCGGCCCCGAGGTTCCGGTGATGGTGGCGACGCGTCGCCTCGGCACTGGCCTCGTCGGCACCGCCAATGGCCGCGCCGCGGTCCGCCTCACTTCGCTCGAACCGCTCAACGCAGAGGACTTCCAATGAACGACATGACGGGGGGATTCCCGGTCGACAGCGCGGTAGCCGCCAATTTCCGGCTGCTGCAGGACGTCGACGTCAAGCTGACCGTCGAGATCGGCTCGACCCGGCTGACGCTGCGCGAACTGCTCGCGCTCGGCGAAAGCAGCGTGATCGAACTCGATCGCGAGGCCAATGAGCTGCTCGACGTGTTCGTCAACGGCACGCTGATCGGCCGCGGCGAAGTCGTCACGGTCGGCGAGAAGTTCGGCGTGCGGATGACCGAGCTGGTCAGCCCGGACAAGCGCGCGGCGCGCTGATCCCATGACCTGGTACATCATCAAGCTGATCGTGCTGCTGCCGCTGGTCTGCGGCTTGCTGGTCGGCTGCCTCTATGCCTGGCGCAAGCTCGAATCGCGGCTGCCCAAGAACCAGCAGACGCGCATGGTGCAGCTCAAGGAGACGATGATGCTCTCGCCCGGGCTGCGTCTCGCGGTCATCGAGTTCGAGGGGCAGAAGCTGCTCGTCTCGGTCAGCCGCAGCGGCGTCACGCTGGTGGACAAGCAGCAGTGACCCGCGCGATCGTCCAGGCCCCGCGCACCATGGGCGGGCGCGCCGCGCTGTTCATCGGCATCCTCGCCTTCCTCGTGCTGTTCGCCTTCCCGGCCTTCGCACAGGGGGCGGCGCCCGCCGTGCCGACTCCGGTGGCGACGCCGGGCATGGGCGATGCGGTAGACCGCGCCCTTGGCGACCTGGGCGGCGGCAATGCCCCGCTCAGCCTGTCGCTGCAGGTCCTCATCATCATGGGCCTGCTCTCGGTGCTGCCGGGCATCCTGCTGATGATGACCAGCTTCACCCGGATCATCATCGTGCTGGCGCTGCTGCGCCAGGCGCTCGGCCTCCAGCAGACCCCGCCGAACCAGGTGCTGGTCGGTCTGGCGCTGTTCCTCAGCTTCTTCGTGATGGCGCCGACGCTGAACACGATGAACGTAACGGCGATCCAGCCCTATTCGGCCGGCAAGATCGGCGCGAGCGAGATGATCGCCAAGTCGGGCGAGGCGCTGCACGGCTTCATGATCAAGCAGACCCGCACCAAGGACGTCACCCTGTTCGCCGGCCTCGCCAAGAGCGGCCCCTATGCCAAGCCACAGGACGTGCCCTTCTCGGTGCTGCTGCCCGCCTTCGTGACCAGCGAGCTCAAGACCGCCTTCCAGATCGGTTTCCTGATCTTCCTGCCTTTCATCGTCATCGATCTCGTCGTCGCCACCGTGCTGATGGCACTCGGCATGATGATGATGTCGCCGACGATCATCTCGCTGCCCTTCAAGCTGCTGCTCTTCGTCCTCGTCGACGGCTGGGCGCTGACGATGGGTTCGCTCGCCTCCAGCTTCGTGAGTTAGCGCGATGGACGCCGATTATTTCCTCACTGTCGGCCGCGAGGCGATGTGGGTGCTGGCGCTGGCCGCCACGCCGATCCTCGTGCCCGCGCTGCTCGCCGGCCTCGTCCTCGGCATGGTCCAGGCGGCGACGTCGATCCAGGAGCAGACGCTCACCTTCGTGCCCAAGCTGATCGTGGTCGGCATCAGCCTGATCATCTTCGGCTCGATGATCATGGGCCTGCTCGGCGATTTCACCGTGAGCATCTTCGAACGCATTCCGGATCTGGTGAAGTAACCGCAGATGCTGATGGGCTTCGGCCTCTCGATCGAGCCGCAGCTCTGGGCCTTGCTGTTCGCCATGGTGCGGATCGGCGCGGCCTTCATCGCGGCGCCGGTGTTCAGCGCGATGGCGGTGCCGCTGCCGGCGCGCATCGCGCTCACCGGGGCGATCGGCGTGCTGGTGCTCAACGTCGCGCATGTCATCCCGCCGGCCGAGATCTTCTCGCTCACCACCTTCCTCGCCATCGCGGCCGAGGCGCTGATCGGGCTCGCGATGGGCTTCGTGCTCCAGGTCGCGTTCGCCGCGCCGATGGTGGCGAGCGAAGTCATCTCGATGTCGATGGGCCTCGGCTTCGCCAATACGGTCGATCCCAATAGCGGCCACGCCACCCCCGCGATCGGCACCTTCCTGTCGCTGATGCTGACGCTGATCTTCCTGGCGCTCGACGGCCATCTCGTCCTCGTCGAGCTGGTGGTGCGCAGCTATGCCGTCATGCCCCCCGGCGCCTGGATCGCGCCCGAGCGGCTGCTCGGCATCGCGATGTTCGGCGGCTACACTTTCCTCGCCGGACTGCTGCTCTCGTTGCCGATCGGCTTCCTGCTGCTCTGCCTCAACCTCATCGTCGGCATGCTCAGCCGTGCCGCTCCGGCGCTCAACCTGTTCGCGGTGGGCCTGCCCGCCAGCCTGCTGTTCGGCGTGGTCGCGATGCTGCTCGCACTGCCCGCCATGGGCGATTATCTCGTCGTCATCGTCCGCGAAGCGCTCACAATGATGCCGCAGCTGGTGCTCGGCTGATGTCGGAGTCCGGCGGCGAAAAGACAGAAGCCCCAACAGCCAAGCGCAAGCGCAAGGCCGTAGAAGACGGGCAAATACTCAGCTCCAAGGATTTTGGCACTGCGCTGATCGTGCTGCTCGGCTGCAGCTGGATGATGTTCTTCGGTCCCTCGCTGGTGCGCGCCTGCAAGGAAGTGATGGTCGGCAGCTTCACCTTCGGCCTTGCGGACGTCGAGGATTTCGAGCCCTGGCGCCCGCTTGCCGAGGCCGGCTGGAAACTCGCCACCCCGATGATCGCCTTGCTGCTGCTTGCGGTGATCGGCGCGATCCTCAGCCATGCCGGGCTCGCCGGGCTGCGCTGGAATTCGAAGCTGTTCGCGCCCAAGGCTTCGCGCATCAACCCGGCATCGGGCCTGGCGCGCATCTTCGGCCCCAATGGCTGGATCGAGCTTGGCAAGGGCCTGCTCAAGGTCGTGCTGCTCGGCAGCATCGGCACCTGGCTGCTCTGGTCGATGACGCAGCGTTCGCTCGGGCTGGTCGAAGCGGACCTGCACGGTGCGATCGGCGCGATGGGAGACGAGTTTCTCACCCTGCTCTTCGTCATGGCCGGCGGACTGCTGCTGATTGCCGGCGTCGACCTGCCGATCCAGATCCTGCGCCACATGGCCAAGCTGCGCATGACCAAGCAGGAAGTGAAGGACGAGCACAAGGAAAGCGAAGGCTCGCCCGAGGCCAAGGCTGCCCAGCGCCAGCGCCAGCGCCAGATCCTCAAGGGCGGCTTCCGCAAGGCGGTTGCCACCGCCAATGTGGTGATCACCAACCCGACCCATTTCGCGGTCGCGCTGCGCTATGAGCAGGGCAAGGACCAGGTGCCGGTTGTCGTCGCCAAGGGTCGCGGCGCCACCGCGCTCGCCATCCGCGAGCTGGCCGGCGAACTCGAGGTGCCGATCCTCGAATATCCGCAGCTCGCGCGTGCGGTCTATTACACCAGCAAGGAAAATCAGGAGATCCGCGATGATCTCTACATGGCGGTGGCGACCGTGCTCGCCTTCGTCTTCCAGCTCAGCAAGCGCGCCGGCGCGGTCCAGCCGCCGGTCAAGGTGCCCGAGACCGCGCTGTTCGACGAAAACGGCCGCAAACAGGCGCGCGCGCACTAAAATCGGCGCCGCGCCGGCCGTTTATCGGGGGAGAGGTAGATATGACCACGACAACGGCCACCAGCACCGCGACGCCCACCCCCTCGATCGCCACCACCCTGGGGACCGGGTCGGGGATCGATATCAAGGCGCTGGTCAACTCGCTGGTCACCAACGCCTTCACCAACAAGAACGCGTTGCTCACGCAACAGAACGACACGCTTACCGCGCAGATCTCGCAGGTGAGCGCGATCAAGAGCAACATCAGCGACTTCGCGAGCGCGCTTACCTCGCTGACCGGCTCGGGCTCGCTCTCGACCCAGCCGACCAGCTCGAACACCGGTATCCTCAACATCACCCGTCTGCCGGGTGCCGATCTGTCGGGCCTGAGCGCGACGGTCGAGGTGCGCCAGCTCGCCCAGGGGCAGGTGACCAGCTCGCAGCTCTTCGCGGGCGGCAGCGGTACCGCGATCGGCACCGGCACGCTGACGCTCAGCTTCGGCGCCGCTACCGTCACCGACGGTGCGATGACCGATTTCACCCAGGGGCCGGCGGCTTCGATCGACATTACCATCGATTCCGCCCATTCGTCGCTCAAGGGCATCGCCGACGCGATCAACGCCAAGAAGGCGGGTATCACCGCCTCGATCCTCAGCGACAATAACGGCGCGCGGCTGGTGCTGAAGAGCGCGACCGGTGCGTCTCAGGCCTTCACCCTCAGCGGCTCGGGCGATCTTTCGGCGCTCAATGTCGGGGTCGGTGCCACCGCGTCGGTCAATCAGGTCGCGCAGGACGCGCGCGTCGCGATGGACGGCGTCGAGGCGAAATATCCGACCAACAGCATTTCGGGCCTGATCCCCGGCGCGCGGCTCGATCTCGTCGCGGCGCAGGTCGGCACCAAGGTGGCGATCGGGGCGGCCACGCCGACCGCGGCGATCAGCCAGGCAGTCACCAACTTCGTCGACACCTATAATCAGGTGCTCAAGACGGTGCAGGATGCGACCAATCCGATCAGCGGCCCGCTGCGCACCGATCCGGCGGCCAAGGACCTGCTGCGCCAGCTCAAGGGCCTGACCCTCGCCGAGCTGGTGCCGGGCGCTACCAACGACGTGCCGCACAAGCTGGCCGATATCGGCGTGAAGACGAATCGCGATGGCACGCTCTCGGTCGATACCGCGCGCCTGTCCAAGGTACTGTCGCAGTTCCCGGACGATGTGGAGGCGATCTTCGCCGAGGGTGCTGGCATCAGCAAGGCGCTGTCCACGCTCGTCTCCACCGCGATCGGCAGCAGTACGTCGGGCAAGGAAACCGGCCTCAGCTCAAGCACCAACACCTATACCAAGCAAATGGACAAGCTGGCCCAGGCTCAGGAAAAAGTGGTCACTGACAGCGACAACATGCGCGAGCGCATGACCCAGCAATTCGCTGCGATGGACGCCAAGGTTGCCGCCTACAAGTCGACCCAGGCATTTCTCGACCAGCAGATCGCGTCCTGGAACAAGGGCTGATGCGGTACGCCTCGGCACTCGCCGGCAATCCTGCGGACACCTATCGGCAGATCGACATTGTCGGCCGTGCCGCGGGTGGCGATCCGCATGCGCTGGTCGGGCTGCTCTACGACGAGGGTGTCTCGGCGTTGCGCACGGCCGCATGGGCGGTCGAGCGCGGCAATTATGCGGTGCGCGGCGAACGGGTCGCGCGGGCGACGGCGATCCTGTTCGCGCTCGAGGCCGGCCTCGATTTCGAAAGGGGCGGCGAGGTGTCGAAGACGCTTGCCACCTTCTACCACGGCCTTCGCGGCCAGATTCTGCAGGCTGCGGTCGGCACCGATCCCGAACCGTTCCGTGACGCCGCGAACAGTCTCGACGAGATTGCCCGCGCCTGGAGCAGCCTGAAGGCCGGCTAGTTCCAGCGGTCGAGGATGTCGGCCACGCTTTCCTCCCGCGAAGCCAGCGCCCGGGATGGCGTGCCCGAGAATCGCGGTGCCGGCATCGGCTGCATCGCGCCGGTGGGCCCCGCAAAGGTTTCGCGTGCGCGATTGTGCGGATGCAGCGGCGCTTCGGTCATCGACAGCACCGGCGTCACGCAGCCATCGCCGGTTTCGAACAGCGCCGCCCATTCGTCGCGCCCGCGCGAGGCGAAGGCTGCGGCGAGGACATCGGTCATCGCCGGCCAGCAGGCGCGGTCGAACTGGTCATATTGCCCGGCGTCAAGGCCAAGCCCGGCGCACAGCGCGCGAAAGGCCTGGGGGTCGAGCGCGCCGACCGCGACATGGCGGCCATCGGCACAAGCGTAGCAGCGATAGAAGGGTGCGCCGCCGTCGACCATGTTCGCCGCGCGGGCATCGGCCCAGCGGCCGGCGGCGTGCAGCGCGTAATAGAGCGTCATCATCGATGCGACGCCGTCGACCTGTGCCGCGTCGATCACCTGGCCCTTGCCGGTCGCCTGCGCGCCGAGCAGCGCCGAGACGATGCCGAGCGCGAGGAACAGCGATCCGCCGGCATATTCGCCGATCAGGTTGAGCGGCGGTACCGGCGCCGCCGCCGGGCCGATCGCATGGAGCACGCCGGACAGCGCCAGATAGTTGATGTCGTTGCCGGGCGTGCTGGCCAGCGGCCCTTCCCGGCCCCAGCCGCTGGAGCGGGCATAGACGAGCCGCGGGTTGAGCGACAGGCAGCGGGCCGGATCGAGCCCGATCTGCTCGGCGACGCCGGGGCGAAAGCCTTCGATCACGCCATCGGCCTGGGCGATCAGCGCCAGCGCCTGTTCGCGACCCGCTGCCTGGGTCAGGTCGAGGACGATCTCCGAGCGGCCGCGATGGAGCGCGCCGGTGACGGCGGCGCCTTCCTGCCTCGGTCGCCGGATCCGCACCACATCGCAGCCCAGATCGGCGAGCAGCATGCCGGTGAACAGCACCGCACCGGGCGTATCGAACTCGACGATGCGCACGCCCGCCATCGGTCCGTGCGTAGCTGCAACCATTTTGGTCCCCCTTGGACGAATTCAGCGATGCATAGCCGCAGCAGGCGTCTCAGGTCCATGTCGTCGCGGGCAGGGCCCCGGCGCACTGGCGCTCGCCCCTGCTTTCGGTTAGCGGGGAGCCATGTCGGCACCTCACATCGTCGCGTTGGGCGGCACCCTGCGGCCCGAATCGGCCACCGGACGGCTTCTCGCGGCCACGCTCGAAAAGGCTGCGGCGCGCGGCGCCCGTACGACGCTGCTCACCGGCGAAGCGATTGCCTTCCCGCATTATGAGCCCGGCAATGTCGAGGGGAATCCGGCCGTCATCCGCTATCTGGAAGCGCTGCGTTCCGCCGATGCGGTGATCGTCGGCTCGCCCGGCTATCACGGCACGCTCTCGGGTCTGGTCAAGACCGCGCTCGATTATGTCGAGGCGCTGAGCAAGGACGAGCGCCCCTATTTCGACGGTCTGCCCGTTGGCCTGATCGCCACCGCGGCGGGCTGGCAGGCGGCGGTCTCGACGCTGCAGGCGCTGCGTACCATCACCCACGCCCTGCGCGGCTGGCCGACGCCGATGGGGCTGGCGATCAACACGGTCGAGCCCGGCGACGCGATCGACAAGTGCAGCGGCCCGATGGACGTGATGGTCGGCCAGATCTTCAGCTTCCTCGAACGCTGAACCCCCGCGGTTGCACCGCGCTTAACCGTTTCGTGATTGTTGCCGCCTAATATGGCGACATGGACGAAGCTTCGGCTCAGGAAGGAATCGGCTTTCGCCGCCGCGCAACGCGCACCATCCTGGCGGTCGACGACAGCCGGACCAATTTGCACGTCCTCGCGCATCGGCTGGGCCAGCTCGGCTATCTCGTCGTCCTCGCCGATCGCGGATCGCAGGCGCTCGAGCTGATCTCGGCGCGCGGCTTCGATCTGGTGCTGATCGACCGGGTGATGCCCGAAGTCTCCGGCTTGCACGTGCTGCAGGAGATTCGCGGCGCCCGCGACACCGCCGATCTGCCGGTGATCGTGATCACCAGCCAGGGCGAAGGCAATGGCGCGGTCGAGGCGCTGCAGGCCGGCGCCGACGATTATCTCGCCAGCCCCTATCCGTTCGAGGAACTGGCGGCGCGGATCGAGCGCACGCTGGCACGGTCCGACCGGCTGGAGGAGCTCAAGCGCTCCAACCTCGCGCTCGACGCGCGCATCGCAGCACGGGCGATGGAACTGGGCGAGGCGCGCAGCGACCTCGCTTCGGCGCTGGTCGAGCTGGAGCGCAGCCGGCGCTGCTGAGCCGCTAGCGCTCGAACCAGTGGCGGCCGACGAAATAGGCCGTGATCGCCACCGCCATCCCGGCGCACAGCCCCACCACGCCCCAGAATGCCCAGGGCTCGTGCGCCCAGGGGATGCCGGCCACGTTCATCCCCAGCAGCCCGGTGATGAAGGTCAGCGGCAGGAACACCATCGCCACCACCGCGATCAGCAGCGAACGCTGGTCGATCAGTTCGGCGCGCAGATCGGTGAGCGTCTCATGGGTGAGCGCGGCGCGCTCGCGGATGCTCTCCAGCTCTTCCGCCATGCGCGCGGCGCGATCGGCCGCGGCGCTCAGGTGCAGCCGATCGTCATCCGCCAGCCATTCCACCGGCAGACCGCCCAGCTTCTCCAGCGCGGCCCGCTGCGGGAACAGGAAGCGGCGCAGGCCGATCGCCTTGATTCGCGTCTCGTTGACCTTGCGGCGCAGCTCATAGGCGCGGTGCGCGGCGATCTGCTCTTCGCAATCGTCGAGCGAATCGCCAAGCTCGGCGACCATCGGGTCGAGTTCCTCGGTGATCGCCTGGGCGATGGCGGCGATCAGGTCGCCGGGATCGAGGATCTTGCCGTCCTCGACCTGCTTGCGCACCGGATCGACGGCGTTGAGATGCTTGCGCGTCACCGAGAACACGCAGCCGCCATGGGCGTACATGCGGATCGAGGCGAGCGGATCGGAGCTGTCGAGCGTCTCGGACGACATGCCGCGCAGGTTGACCAGCGCCGCCGGGCCGAACAGGTCGCAGCGCGGACGCGTCTCCATTGCAGTCAGTGCGTCGATCACCGGCTGGGGGAGTTTCGCCTCGCCGCCAAGCCAGAGCTGGGCGCGCTCGTCATTGGTGTTGAGGTGGATCCAGCTCAGGCTGGCATGCTTGTTCAGCGCCTCCTTGAGGATCGGCTGGGTGACCTGACCGTCGCGCACGACATAGGCGAAGCCGCTCACCCGGCGATCTCCAGCCAGATCGAGAGGCCGGAGCCCGGCATTTCGGGCGGGGCGGAACAGGCGATGCGCGGGGCGTCGGCCCGGGCGCGGTCAAGGATTGCGGTCGGCACCGTCGGCAGATGGTACACGCGCTCGGCCTGTGCAAGCGCGCGCGCCTGGCGAAGCGTGAGATCGTCCGGATCGGCGGAGATCAGCGTGAAGCGCAGCAGCCGGGGGGCATCCGGCGCCTGCAGCCGCGCGACCACGTCGCTACCCAGTCCGTCCGCCAGCGCAGCCCCGATCGCGCGGCGGCGATCGGCGATGTCGGGAAAGCGCGCGCGCAGCGTGGGCCGGGCCGCGTGCAGCGCCCGGGCGGTCTCGCCCAGATCGGCGGGCAGCTCGGCTTCGAGCCTCTGGCGGAGCGCTGCGGCCAGTCCTGCCGAGACGCCGCCGGTGCCCACCGCCACCAGCACCGGATCGCGCTCGACGATCGCGGGGAGGGTGAAGTCGCACAGGTCCGGGCGATCGACGGTGTTCACGAGCATGCCGCGCGAACGCAGCCGCGCGACGATGGGTTCGGGATCGCCGATGGCGACGATGGCGAGCGAAGCCTGGGCCTCCTCGCCGACGATCGCTGCGCCCGCGCGCTCCAGCAGCCGGCGCTTGGCCTCGGCGGCCTCGCCGTCGCCGATCAGGATGACCGGCCGCCCTGCCAGCTTCACGAAGATCGGCAGGGCGGTCAGCGTCATCGTTCGAGCCAGTCCGGGATCTGCTCTTCGCCCATGATCGTCTCGGCGGTGATCCGCCCGGCGACCACCTGGAAGCGGTCACCCGAGACAAGCACTTCGGGTACCAGTGCGCGGCTGTTGTAGGTGCTCGCCATGGTCGCGCCATAGGCGCCGGCACTCTGCAGCACCGCCAGGTCGCCGCTCTTCAGCGCATCGATCTCGCGATTCTTCAGGAACACGTCGCTGCTCTCGCAGACCGGACCGCAGACATTGGCGACCATCGTCTCGCCGCTCGGGGTGACCGAGGCGAAACCGTGATAGGCGTCGTACAGCGCCACGCGCTGCAGGTCGTTCATCGCGGCGTCGACCACCACCCAGGGATTGGTCACGCCCGGCTTCACCCACAGCACTTCGGTGAGCAGCACGCCGGCATTTGCCGAGATGTGACGGCCCGGCTCGAACATCAAAGTGACGTCCCAGTCCTTCGTCACGCGTGCGACCATCTCGCCGAACGCGGCCGAGGTCGGCGGGACGTCGTCGGGCTTGTAGGCAACGCCCAGCCCGCCGCCCAGATCGACATGGGTGATGGCATGGCCTGCGGCGCGCAGCTCGGCGACCAGCTTGCCGACGCGCTCGAACGCGGCCTCGAGCGGGGCGAGGCTCAGCAGCTGGCTGCCGATATGCACCGCCACGCCGCGCAGGTTGATGCCTTCCAGCCTGGCCAGCCGGTCGAAGATCGCCGGGGCCTGGTCGATCGGCAGGCCGAACTTGTTCTCGGCCTTGCCGGTCGAGATCTTCTCGTGCGTGCCGGCGTCGACATCGGGATTGACGCGCAGCGCCGCCGGGGCGGTCATGCCCTTCGATCGGGCGATCTCCGCGAGCACCACGCCCTCTTCCTCGAGCTCGAGGTTGAACTGGCCGATGCCGGCGTCGAGCGCCTGATGCATCTCGCGCCGGGTCTTGCCGACGCCGGAGAACACCACGTCCTTCGCCGCGATGCCGGCCGCCAGCGCGCGCGACAGTTCGCCACCCGAGACGACATCGGCGCCGAAGCCCTCATTGGCGAGCAGGCGCAGCACTGCGAGGTTGGGATTGGCCTTCACCGCGAAGGCGACATGATGGCGCCCGACCGGCTCGAGTCCCTTGCGGAAGGCGCGGGCGGCCTCGCGAAAGGCCTCGGTCGAATAGACGTAGAGCGGCGTGCCGACCTGTTCGGCAATGCGCGCGAGCGGAACATTCTCGGCGTGCAGGGCGCCGCCGATCACTTCGAAATGGGACACGAAAAGACTTTCTGAGCTTAGCGGGGCGGCAGGTCGAACGTGTCGCTACGCCGCTGATCCGTACTCTGGATAAGGTCGTCGCTGCGCGCCGGACGCGTCTGGACGGGGGGCTGAAGCAGTTCGCTCGGCGACGGCGTCGCTTTGGCACCGTACGGCGCCACCGGCAGCGATGCCGTCGCCGCGGGTTTGAGCGTCGAACGGTTGCCGCAGCCCGCCAGGGCAAGCGCGGCCGTGAACGCCATCGTCAGCACCACCAGTCGCTTCATCACGCTTCCTCCTCGCGGCCCTTGCGTGCCACCGCGATCGCTTCGCGTACGCGCCTGGGCGAAGTGCCGCCAAAGCTCGTCCGGCTCGATACCGAGGCATCGACGCTGAGAACGTCATATACGCGCTCATCGATCCGCGAGTCGATTTCCTTGAGTTGGGTGATCGATAGCTGATCGAGACGGATGCCGGCGCTTTCCGCTGCCGCAACCGCGCGCCCGGTGATGTGATGCGCTTCGCGGAACGGAATGCCGCCTTCGCGCACCAGCCAGTCGGCCAGGTCGGTCGCGGTCGAGAAGCCTGCCTCGGCGGCGGCGCGCATGCGCTCCAGCCGGAAGGTCGCGCTTTCCACCATGCCGGTCATCGCGGCGATGCTCAGGCCGAGCAGGTCATGCGCCTCGAACACCGGCGGCTTGTCGTCCTGCATGTCCTTCGAATAGGCGAGCGGCAGGCCCTTCATCGTGATCATCAGCGAGACGAGCGCGCCGGTGATACGCCCCGAATGGCCGCGCACCAGCTCGGCCGCATCGGGATTGCGCTTCTGCGGCATGATCGAGCTGCCGGTCGACCATTGGTCGCTCAGCGACACGAAGCCGAACGGCTGGCTCGCCCAGATCACGAACTCCTCGGCCAGGCGGCTGAGGTGCAGCGCGGCCTGCGACGCGGCGGTGAGATATTCGATCGCGAAGTCGCGGTCGGAAACCGAATCTAGCGAGTTGCGGGTCGGGCCATCAAAGCCGAGCGCCTTTGCGGTCGCTTCGCGGTCGAGGTTGAAGCCGGTGCCGGCCAGCGCCGCCGAGCCGAGCGGGCAGAGGTTGAGGCGCGCGCGCGCATCCCGGAGACGCGAGCGATCGCGCGCGAACATCTCGAAATAGGCCATCAGATGATGGCCGAGCGTCACCGGCTGCGCGACCTGAAGGTGCGTGAAGCCCGGCATCACGCTGTCGGCATGTTCCTCGGCGCGCGCCAGCAACGCGTCCTGCAGTGCGCCCAGCGCCGCCTCGGCCTGGTCGACCGCATCGCGCACCCACAGGCGGAAATCGGTCGCCACCTGGTCGTTGCGCGAACGCGCGGTGTGCAGCCGGCCCGCGGTCGGGCCGATCTTCTGTGACAGCCGCGATTCGGCGAGCATGTGGATGTCTTCGAGCGCCAGATCCTCGGGCACGCCCTCGGCTTCGAAATCGGCGGCGACTTCGCCCAGACCCGCATGGATCGCGGCTGCGTCGTCCGCGCCGATGATGCCCTGCGCGCCCAGCATGGTCACATGTGCCTGGCTCCCGCGAAGATCCTGACGCCACATTCGCTTGTCGAAGGGAATCGAGGCGTTAATCTCGCGCATGACTGCAGACGGGCCTTCGGCGAAGCGCCCACCCCACATGGCATTGGAGCTGTCCTTGCGCTCGGCTATCTCACTTCTCCTGCTCGGCACCCTGATGATCGCGGGGTGCGATAAGCGCTCCGGGCCCGGAAGCCAAGCAAACGAAACTATCCCGGCGGCCAATGCGGCATCGGAAGCGGCGCCCGCACCTGCGGCCAGCAGCGCGGTGGCGGACAAGGGCACGGTCGATCGCAGCCATAAGGGCGAGGCGATGCGCGAATATGCGATCCTCGATCCGGCCGGAAAGCGGACCAACATCTCCGCCCTAAAGGGCAAGCCGGTGCTGCTCAATCTCTGGGCGACCTGGTGTATCCCCTGTCGCGCCGAGATGCCGACGCTCGACGCGCTGGCCGGGCAAAAGGGCGACGCGCTGCGCGTGGTCACGCTCAGCCAGGATATGAAGGGCCGCGAAGTGGTCGATCCCTATTTCGCCAAGGCCGGGTTCAAGCATCTCAAGCCCTGGACCGATCCTGACCTCGCGTTCAGCCTCGGCATGAACGCCAATCTGCCCACCACCATCCTCTATGATTCGGCCGGCAAGGAAGTCTGGCGCCTGTCGGGCGAGATGGACTGGGCCGGGGCCAAGGCGGCGGCGTTGCTGGCAGAGGCCAGCTAGAGCCGCATACCCATTCAGTCGCCATCCCCGCGAAGGCGGGGAGGACGATATCCTTGCAATGTAGGATTTCGCCTGCTTGGTTTGGGCGGCCGGCTCCCGGAGCCGCCGCTCTTTGACGCTGTAGGAAAGATAGGATCGAGCGAGCGCAACGATCGTGCGAGATGCGTCGCATTCCCGTAAAAAGGGTCAAAATTTCGGGCCGGAAAAGCCGCTCCCGGCGCGCGCTTCAGATACTTTGGCGAGTCGACCCGCTACCCGAAGTTGGAGCGCGAATGGCCGGGACTTGTGCGTCGCGCCATTCTCGGGAACACTCCCTGAAATGACAGGCGAACCCACGGTAGGCCGCGACCTTGCCGGCCCGCGCATCGTCACGCTTCCCGCCCGGCCCGAGCCGATCCGGGTCAGCGCCGATGAAACCGCGATCGTCGTGATCGACATGCAGAACGCCTATGCCTCGCCCGGCGGCTATGTCGATCAGGCCGGCTTCGACATCTCGGGATCGGCGGGTACGATCGGCAAGATCGCCGCGGTGCTCGACACCGCACGCGCCGCCGGCATGCCGGTCATCTATCTGCAGAATGGCTGGGATGCGAACTATGTCGAGGCCGGCGGCCCCGGCTCGCCCAACTGGCACAAGTCCAATGCGCTGAAGACGATGCGCCAGCGTCCGGAACTGCACGGCAAGCTCCTCGCCCGCGGCACCTGGGATTATGATCTGGTCGATGCGCTGGCGCCGAAGCCCGGCGACATCCGGCTCCACAAGACCCGCTACAGCGCCTTCTTCAACTCGCAGCTCGATTCGACGCTGCGCGCACGCGGTATCCGCAACATCGTTTTCGTCGGCATCGCCACCAATGTCTGTGTCGAGAGCACGCTGCGCGACGGCTTCCACCTCGAATATTTCGGGGTGATGCTCGAGGACGCGACGCATCATCTCGGTCCGCCGATGATGCAGGAAGCCACCGTCTACAATGTCGAGAAGTTCTTCGGCTGGGTCTCCACCACCGCGGACTTCTGCGGCAGCTTCGGCCAGTTGCCCGGCCAGGATTCTTAAGGAGCGAGCGATGCCCTTCGAACCGATCAACCCGCCCCAGTTCCCCACCCCGATCGCGCCCTATTCGGCCGGGGCGAAGGCCGGAAACACGGTCTATGTCTCGGGCGTGCTGGCGCTGGGTGAAGGCGGCACGGTGCTCCATGTCGGCGATGCGGCGGGGCAGACGCGGCATATCCTCGAAGTGATCAGGACGACGCTCGAGGCGGCCGGCGCCACCCTGGAGGACGTCGCGATGAACCACATCTTCCTCAAGGACTTCGCCGACTATCCGGTCTTCAACCAGATCTATGCCGAGTATTTCCCCGGCGCCAAGCCAGCGCGCTATTGCATCAAGGCCGATCTGGTGAAGCCTGATTGCCTGGTCGAGATCGCCTCGGTGGCGCATATCGGCTGATGCCCGAGGCGGCGGGCCTTTATTATGAGGAACATGGCAGCGGCCCTCCGCTGATCCTTTCCGCCGGCATGGGCGGATCGGGCAATTACTGGCGGCCCAACCTGCCCGCGCTCGCCGAGCGGCACCGGGTCATCCTCTACGATCACCGCGGCACCGCCCGCTCCGATCGCACCGTCACCCCGCGGATCGAGAGCATCGGCGACGACATCCGCCTGCTGATGGACAAGCTCGGCATCGAGAGGGCCTCGATCCTCGGTCATGCGATCGGCGGCATGGGCGGATTGAGCCTGGCGCTCGATGCGCCTGAGCGGGTCGAGAAGCTAGTCGTGGTCAATGGCTGGGGCCGGCTCGATCCCTATACGAGGCGCTGCTTCGATGCCCGGCTGGCGCTGCTGCGCGCCTATGGCGCCGGCAAATATGTCGATGCCCAGCCGATCTTCCTGTTCCCGCCGCAATGGATCTCCGAGAATAGCGCGCGGCTGGACGAGGAAGCGAGGCACCATGTCGCCGGCTTCCCGGTCGAGATGGTCGAGGCGCGCATCCTGGCAGCGCTGGAGTTCGATCTGATCGACCGGCTGGAGGAAACACCGCTCACGAGGCCCGTGCTGCTGCTGGCGAGCGACGACGATGCGCTCGTCCCGCCGGACTGCTCCGAGCGGCTTGCGCAAGCCATTCCGCAGGCGCAGCTTGTCCGGATGCCCTGGGGAGGGCACGCCTGCAACGTCACCGATCCGCCGGGCTTCGAAGCCCGGGTGCTCGCATTTCTGGGGGAATAGCAATGGAAGTCGGCGTCTTCGTTCCCATCAACAACAATGGCTGGCTGATCAGCGAGAACGCGCCGCAGTACATGCCGAGCTTCGATCTCAACAAGGAGATCGCGCTTCGCGCAGAGAAGCATGGCCTCGATTTCCTGCTCTCGATGATCAAGCTGCGCGGGTTCGGCGGCAAGACCGAGTTCTGGGAATATGGCCTGGAGAGCTTCACGCTGATGGCCGGCCTTGCCGCGGTTACGAGCAAGATCAAGATCTACGCCACCTGCCCGACGCTGATCATCCCGCCGGCCTTTGCCGCGCGGATGTGCAACACGATCGATTCGATCAGCCATGGCCGGTTCGGGCTGAACCTGATCACCGGCTGGCAGCGCCCCGAATACAGCCAGATGGGCCTGTGGCCGGGCGACGAGCATTTCCGCAACCGTTACCAGATGCTCGACGAATATGCCCGGATCCTGCGCGAGCTGTGGGAGACGGGGCGCAGTGACCTCAAGGGCGAATATTACCAGATGGACGACTGCCTCGTCCGTCCCACGCCTGCTGGCGACATGAAGATCATCTGCGCCGGCTCGTCGGACGAGGGCCTCGCCTTCTCGGCGAAATCGGCGGATTATGCCTTTTGCCTCGGCAAGGGCGTCAACACGCCCACCGCCTTCGCCTTCAACAACGAGCGGCTGGCTGAGGCGACGGCGAAGACCGGGCGAGATGTGAAGGTATTCGTGCTGGTGATGGTCATCGCCGACGAGACCGACGAGGCGGCGATGGCCAAGTGGCAGTCCTATCGCGACGGGCTCGATATCGATGCGGTGCGCTGGCTGATCGACCAGGGCGCGGCCGACAAGAACAACCCGACCACCAATGTCCGCCAGCTCGCGGCGCCCGAAGGCGCGGTGAACATCAACATGGGCACGCTGGTCGGCTCGTACGAAAGCGTAGCGCGGATGCTCGACGAGATGGCCGAAGTGCCGAACACCGGCGGCGTGCTGCTGACCTTCGACGACTTCCTGGAAGGGGTCGAGAATTTCGGAACGCGGATTCAGCCGCTGATGAAGAGCCGGCAAAAGGACTGATCGGGTGCAGCGTTCCGGGGGCGGATCGTTTCGGGGGTGGGTTTTTCTCGAAGTCGGAGAATGCGCATGAAGAAGCTGACTTCCCTCGCCGCAATGGCGATCCTTCTCGCTCCGGCACTCGCCGAAGCGCAGCAGCATCGCCCGGGCGACCGACCTGGCCAGTCCGGCCAGCGGCCGCCCTCTGGCGGGAACCATGGTGGCCCGGGTGGTCCCGGAGGCCCGGGTGGTGGTCCCGGCCGGCCGAATCCTGGTCATCCGGGAACCAGGCCGCCGGCGCCGCGTCCGCCTGTCGTCAGGCCCCCCGCGCCGCGCCCGCCCGTCGCGCGTCCGCCGCATCGGCCCGGTGCTGGCCGGCCACCGCAGTTCCGCCCGATCCATCGCCCGCCGTTCCGCTATCCGGCCGGCTATCGCTATCAGCGCTGGTCGATCGGCGGGCTGCTGCCGCTGCTCTTCCTGTCGAACAATTATTATTATGACGGATGGTACGATCTCGGCCTCGGTGCGCCGCCGCCGGGCTATCGCTGGGTTCGCTACGGGCCGGATCTGTTGCTGGTGAACGTCCGCACGCGCCGCGTCGTCGATGTGATCCGCGGCGCCTTCTACTGAGTCGCGAATCCGGAAGGGGCGTGGTCCGAATCCGGCCACGCCTCCTTTTCCGCGCACAGATGATTCTCGGGCGACCGCATAGGGCTTCGACAATGCCGCGAGCCGGGGTGAGTGCGTTGATTTCTGGGAGAAAAATGGATGCCCCGTGAGGATTCGAACCTCAATTGACGGAGTCAGAGTCCGTAGTCTTACCTTTAGACGACGGGGCATCACGCGACATCACTGTCGGCAGGCGGGGCGCAATACGGTGCGGATACGGCGCTGTCAACGGCCTCTGCCTTGCTCAGGCCCGCACACTCCGCTAGCCTCGCTTTCAAGCACCGGCGGCAGAAAAGCCGTGACGGAACAGAACATAAGCGAGTGATATGATGGGGGATGGCACTGCCAAGATGCCCCGCGGCCGTGGCTCCGGAAAAATCCGGAGGGCACCGCCGCCGATGGAGCGGCTCCGGGAACGCCCGGTACGGGGCCGGCCAGGGGAAGCGCGCCACTATGCCGCGCTCGACCTCGGCACCAATAATTGCCGGCTGCTGATCGCGCGTCCGCAAGGCGCGGGTTTCGCGGTGGTCGACGCATTTTCGCGCATCGTCCGGCTGGGCGAGGGGCTCGCTACCAGCGGCAAGCTCTCCGATGCGGCGATCGAGCGCACCATCGCCGCGCTGCGAATCTGTGCGGAGAAGCTGAAGCGCCGCCATGTGATTCTCGCCCGCTCGGTGGCGACCGAGGCGTGCCGCCAGGCTTCGAACGGCGCCGAGTTCATCCAGCGCGTCTATCGCGAGACCGGCATCGCGCTCGATATAATCACCGCCGAGGAAGAAGCCCGGCTTGCGGTGCTCGGCTGCCACGCCCTGCTTGAGCCTGGCGATGGCCCGGCCCTGGTGTTCGACATCGGCGGCGGTTCGACCGAGCTGGTGCTGGTCGATTCGCGCGGCGGAGACGTGCCCCGCATCCTCGACTGGCACAGTGCGCCCTGGGGCGTGGTGTCGCTCACCGAGGCCTCGGGTACCGCGACCACGGCGGAAGAACGCGCTGCGCTCTATGCGAACATGCGTGCGCGGGTCGCCGACAGCTTCGCGCCCTTTGCCAGCCGGCTGCGCACCCCGCGCGGTACCCGACGTCTGCTCGGCACCTCGGGCACCGTCACCACGCTCGCCAGCGTGCATCTGGGCCTTGCCGCCTATGATCGTTCGGTGGTCGATGGGCTGATTGTCCCGGCGCCGGCGATGCGGGAGGTGAGCCAGCGAATCTCGGGGATGAGCATGGCCGAGCGCAGTCAGGTGCCCTGTATCGGGTCGGAACGTGCTGATCTGGTGGTCGCCGGCTGCGCGATCCTCGAAACGATCCTCGACCTTTGGCCCGCAGAGCGGCTAGGGATCGCCGACCGCGGCATTCGCGAGGGCATCCTCCGCCGCCTGATCAACGGGAGAATCTTGTGAGTAGAGGCGGCGCACGCGGCCACACGCGCGTATTGACGGCGCGCAAGCGCACCGCGCAATCGACGCGCTGGCTCGAGCGCCAGCTCAACGATCCGTACGTCAAGCGCGCCAAGGCCGAGGGCTATCGCAGCCGCGCGGCCTACAAGCTGATCGAACTCGACGAGAAGTTTGGCTTCCTCAAGGGCAAGAAGCGCGTGCTCGACCTCGGAATCGCGCCGGGCGGCTGGACCCAGGTGGTGCGCCGTCGCCTGCCCAAGGCGCCGGTGGTCGGCATCGACCTGCTGCCCGTCGACCCGATCGACGGCGCGATCATCCTGCAGATGGACTTCATGGACGATGCCGCGCCCGACCGGCTGATCGAGGAACTGGGCGGCGCGCCGGACCTGATCGTCTCGGACATGGCGGCCAACACCGTCGGCCATCCGCAGACGGATGCGCTGCGGACGATGGGGCTGGTCGAGGCTGCGTTCGACTTCGCGATCCAGGTACTCGAGCCGGGCGGCGATTTCGTCGCCAAGGTGTTTGCCGGCGGTGCCGATTCGCAGTTCGTCGCCGCGATGAAGCGTAGCTTCGCCACCGTGAAGCACGCCAAGCCGCCGTCGAGCCGCAAGGGATCGGTGGAGTGGTTCGTGGTGGCGCAGGGCTTCAAGGGGCGGAAGTCGGAGCCGACCGAAGCGTGACCGTTGATCTGCTGTGGGCAGCGGTGATCCTGCTGCTCGGCGCTAAACTGGTCGCGACGTTGATCTTGCTCCCGCGCCCGCCTCAGGTGCGGCTGGCGACCGCTGGGGGGCGGTCGCTCTGGTGGGCGACCAAGATCGCCCCGGTGCTTGCGGTGCCGTGCCTGATCGCGATCGCCTGGATCCAGAAGGACCGCGCCGGGATGCTCGTCTATCCGCTGCTGATGGTCTTCGTGCTCGTCGCGGTGCCGCTGATGGCCGGACGCCGCGTCAGGCGGGCCGGATAGCAAAAGGGCCGGATTGCCCCCGGCCCTTTGCAGAAGTTCAGCGATTCGCCGGCTCAGCCGTCGTAGTCGCCGCCCAGATTCTGGTTGCGCGGCGGGGCAGCGGCGGTGAGGCGGAGCGCTTCGGCCGACGCGGCGATCGAGCCGACCTCGTCCGGTGCTTCCTCATCGTCGATCTGGACGCGCTGCAGGCTCGACACCACGGCTTCCTCGAGGTGGGTCGGGCGCACGGTCTCTTCGGCGATCTCGCGCAGCGCGACGACCGGGTTTTTATCGCGGTCGCGATCGAGGGTCAGTTCGGCACCGCCCGAGATCTGGCGGGCACGCTGCGCCGCGAACAGCACGAGATCGAAACGGTTGGGAACCTTGTCGACGCAATCTTCGACAGTGACGCGCGCCATCTACGCTTCCTTGAAAAACGGAGTGTCCGGGAAAGGCGGCGATCTAGGGCCTGGCTGTGGAAAAGTCAAGAAAATGACCCCGGTGCTCCGGCTCCCGAACCGAATCGGCTGCGGTGCGTTGGGAACGCTATCGCAACGTTCAGTGGAACCGCATGGAAGCGCTCGCCCCTATTGCCCCCGTGCCCTCGCTCCCGCATCACGTGCCGATGGAGTTTTCCCAGCCGAGCTTCGAGGTCGAGGGCAACCGGCTGACGCTGCTGCCCGACGGTCCCGAGCGGCTGGAGGCGCTGCTCGACCTGATGCGCGGCGCGAGGCGGACGCTGCGCGTGCTCTACTATATCTATGTCGACGATGAGGCCGGGGCCGCGGTGCGCCAGGCGCTGATCGATGCGGCGGCGCGCGGCGTTAAGGTCAGCCTGATCGTAGACGGGCTGGGCAGCGAACATGCCCAGAGCCGGCGCTTCTTCGATCCGCTGCACGAGGCCGGTGTGGATGTGTGCCGCTTCGTGCCGCGCTGGGGGCGGCGCTATCTGCTGCGCAACCACCAGAAGCTGGCGCTGGCCGATGAAGAACGGGTGATCGTCGGCGGGTTCAACATCGAGGACAGCTATTTCGGCACGATCGCCGAGGCGGCGTGGCGGGATCTCGGCCTGCTGGTCGAGGGGGCGGCGGCCCGGCGGCTGGTCGGCTATTTCGATTCGCTGTCGAACTGGGCCAAGCAACCGCGGCCCTCGCTGCGCAAGCTTGGCCGTACCTTGCGCGCCTGGAGCGAGCCCGAAGGCAAGACGCGCTGGCTGCTCGGCGGGCCGATGCGTCGGCTCTCGCCCTGGGCGCGGGTGGTAAAGCGCGACATGGAGCAAGCCCGTTCGATCGACATCATCGCCGCCTATTTCGCACCCAACCCGGCGATGCTCCGCCGGCTCGACCGGGCGGGCAAGCGCGGTCA
>PJUL01000223.1_pt1 | contig 46924 bp, 47 predicted proteins | sample 1512221 | NCBI WGS metagenome assembly PJUL01 (sample SAMN08177667, study PRJNA422409) | Feces metagenome, whole genome shotgun sequencing project.
ACGACGTTGGCGTCGTCGGCGTCGTTGTCGCGGAACTGCTGGCGCGTGTAGTCGACGCGCACGCCGTTCTTGTCGTCGAACTTGTACTGGGCGCCGACGCCGTAGTTGACGCTGTCGGCGTCGAACTTGCTCTCCACGCCGGCCAGCTTCTGCTTGAACTGAGTGTTGCCGTAGCCGACGCGGCCGATCAGGTCGATGTTCGGGCTCACCGGCAGGAAGCCGACGCCATAGACGGCGGCCGAGTGAGTCTGCTCGATGCTGGAGCGGACGCCGGCGCGATCGATGTTGTCGTCCTTCACGCCGCCGGACAGTTCGCCCTCGACGCCGAAGTGCGGGGTCAGCTTCGCGCCCAGGCGGCCTTGCACGGCGCCGGTGTCGGCGCCTTCCGCGCGCGAGCTGTTGTAACCGAGGTTGCCGTAGATTTCCGGCGAGCTCGATTGAGCATGAGCCAGGACCGGAACAGCAGCGACCGACATGGCGGCCACGGCCGCAGACATGAGAACCTTCATTATTTTTACTCCTGGTACTGGGATTTCTTGTGCTCCCTCAGCCTCCTCTGGGTATTGGGGCAACGAGGCCCGGATTTGACCGCACCCTGACCTGTTTGGGGCCATTGCGTGACGTTTCCGACATTTGAACCGGCGATTATGGCCGCTGGCCGAAAGTTCCGCTGCGGCAGGTCGAATAGCCGCGGGCGATGCGGCGAAGACACGCCCGCTTGGCAGGTGACGGCGGCGCGGGGCGTGCTATTGATCGCGTCCAAACAGTGATCAGATCGGCGCGCCCATGTCGCGCGCCGGCCCATCGGGACCGCCGCCTTGCATCAAGCCGTCATCGCCGCCACGGGGCTCTTCACCCCGCCGTTCAGCATCTCGAACGTAGAACTGGTCGACGCCTTCAACGCCTATGTCGAACGCTTCAACGCCGCCAATGCGCAGGCCATCGCCGCCGGGGAAGTGACCGCGCTCGCTCCCTCCTCGCCGGAGTTCATCGAGAAGGCCTCGGGCATCAAGGCCCGCTACGTGATGAACAAGGACGGGATCATCGACCCCGAGGTCATGCGCCCGAACCTGCCCGAGCGCCCGAACGACCAGATCTCGATCCTGGCCGAAATGGCCGTCAAGGCGGCCCAGCAGGCGATCGCCGCCTGGGGCAAGCCCGTCTCGGAAATCGGCGCGGTGATCTGCGCGGCCTCGAACATGCAGCGCGCCTATCCGGCCATGGCCATCGAGGTGCAGCAGGCCCTGGGCATCGAGGGCTTCGCCTTCGACATGAACGTGGCCTGCTCGTCGGCCACCTTCGGCATCAAGACCGCCGCCGACTTCATCGCCACCGGCAGCGCCAAGGCGGTTCTGATGGTCAATCCCGAGATCTGCTCGGGCCACTTGAACTTCAAGGACCGCGACAGCCACTTCATCTTCGGCGACGTGGCCACCGCGGTGATCCTGGAAGAGGCCTCGCAGGCCACGGGCGGCTGGGAGATCCTGGGCACGCGCCTGAAGACCCAGTTCTCCAACAACATCCGCAACAACTTCGGCTTCCTCAACAACGCCGCCCCCGAGGGCGTCGGCGCCAAGGACAAGCTGTTCGTGCAGGAAGGTCGCAAGGTGTTCCGCGAAGTGGTGCCGATGGTCAGCGAGATGATCGTCGAGCACGCCGGCGACATTGGCCTCGACGCCACGGCCCTCAAGCGCCTGTGGCTGCACCAGGCCAACATCAACATGAACGACCTGATCGCCCGCAAGGTGCTGGGCCGCGACCCGGAAGCCGGCGAGAACGTCATCATCCTGGACGAGTACGCCAACACCAGCTCGGCCGGCTCGATCATCGCCTTCCACAGCGCCAACGACGACTTCGCCCCCGGCGACACCGGCCTGATCTGCAGCTTCGGCGCCGGCTACTCGGCCGGCACGGTGTTCGTCAGGAAGCGCTGAGCGGCGCCGCGCGTGGGAACCTGAGTTCTCGCGCGAAGGACGCTAGGATCAGCGGCCAGCCGTGATCGGAAGCCATCCCTTGGCGGATGGCTTCCCCGCCCTCGGCATGGCGATCCAGATCGCGGTGCTCGACCACGACCCGCGCGCCCTCACCCGCCGGCTCGAAGCGAAACTCGACCTCGCTCTGGCGCTCCAGCGGCTCGACGCCGCGGTCGGGCGCGACGTTGAAGCCAACCAACAGACGGTGGCCCGGATCATAGGCGCGCACGTCGCCCCACGGGCTCTCGACGCCGTCACGGTCGACCTCGAACCAGCTGCCGCCGGCCACCGGCTCGACATGCACGGTGGCGAACCGCGCGCCGCTGCGGCTGTAGGCCATCGGCCACCAGCGGCCCATGTCGCCGACGAAGCGGGCGAAGGCCTCGGCCGGCAGGGTCTCGACGGTGATCTCGCTGACGATCGGTTCGAACATCGGGGGCTCCTTCGCGAGAGGAACGCGCGGGGCTCCGGTCGGATCACTGAGAAGGCTTGTCGTCAGATCGCCTCAAGTTTGACCGGAACCGGCGCCGCCCCCTTCAGCGCCAGCGTCCATTCGGTCGCCGTGCGGGCGATGGCGTAGCAGCGACGCGCGCCACGCTCGTCGTCCAGGCACAGATTTCCGTCGGCGACGACGTAGCGGCCCTTGGACCAGCCGAAGTCGTGCCGTTCGAACCAGCTTCCGTCGGCCTTCAGGGCGATGCCGTCCATGCCCACCGGCATGTTCGGAAAGACCACGACCCGCCCGATGAAGGCCGCCCTGGCTGCGGCGTCGGAGACGGCCTTGGGCGCGGGCTTGGGGTGCGCGGCCTTCCATTCCATGGCCCGCTGGATGCGGCGGCCCACGGCGGGATGGTCATAGAAGACGATCTCCTCCAGCCGTCCAGGCGTGGCCGCACGGTATTCAATGGTCTTGACCAGCGCCTTGGCCAGGCCGTCGGGCTCGTTGAAATGCACGAGGCTGTAGCGGTCGGCGTCGCTCTCGGCGATGCGGATCAGGCTGTTGGTGATCGGCGTGGCCAGAAGGAACAGCACGGTCAGCACGGCGCTCAACACCGGCAGGCCGGCGGGATCGGAAAGCCCGCGGACCTGGTCGCCGCCCAGCAGCCGGCAGGCCGGGACGAACAACCGGTCGACCAGGAAGAAGGCCAGGATCGCCAGCAGGCTCATCACGCCGGCGATCCACAGCGAGTGGTGGCGCCGGTAGTGGCCCATCTCGTGTCCGACGACGCCGCGCACCTCGGCAAGGTCGGCGCCCTTCTTGAACATCGTGTCGCTCATCGCCACCCGGGCCGAGCCGAACAGGCCCGAGACGTTGGCGGTGTAGGCGTTGGACTGCCTGGAGCCGTCATAGATGAAGATCTTGTCCGACGGCATGCCGACCTGCCTGGCCATCGCCACGACCTCATCGCGAACCGGTCCGGCCGGCGCGGGCGTGTACCTGTTGAAGATCGGCTCGATGTAGAGCGGCGCCAGCAGCATGCCGACGGCGATGAAGGCCGCGGTCAGACCGCCGCTCCACAGCCACCAGGTGCGCGGCGCCTTGCGGATCAGCGCGTAGAGAGCCGCGAAGAACAGGCCGCCGATCAGCGCGCTGATGGCAAGCGAGATCGCGCCCTCGGTCAGCCAGCCGGCAAAGGCCTGGCTGGTCAGGCCGTACTGCCTGGGTCGCCACCAGTCGCTGTAGACGGTCCAGGGCAGCGAAAGGACGGCGTCGAAGACGATGTAGAGGCCGCCGATCCAGCAACTGACCAGCAGCGGCCGGTTGCGCCGCCCCTCGAACTTGCGCCGCAGCACGACCAGGACGCCGCTGCGCACGATGAGGAACGAGACCAGCAGCGCGACCAGCGCGCCCCATAGCAGCAGCCAGTGGCCGCCCTGCGTATAGGCGACGGCCCGGGCGTGCGCATCCGGCGGCAGTTGCGCCAGATAGGCCGCCGTGGCCGCGGCCGGATCGAAGCTCTGAGCCATCCTTGCTTCCCCCGAAGGCATGCTGCCCGGCAGCAAGCCAGAGCCGGCCGTCCGCGTCAGGTTAAATCGCCGTCAGGTGGAGCTCGGACAGCGATCCCGTCGCCTTGCCCCTGGCGGCCCCGCCGCAGCGGTATAGAACTGGGCCGATGACCTTCGTTTCGAGGCCCGCCATGCGATTCCCCGCCCGTCGTGACATCCTTCTGGGCCTGGGGGCCGGCGGCGCGCTGACCCTGGCCGGCTGCGGCGGCAAGGACGCGGCCGGCGGAACCAGCGGCGCTGCGCGGGTCGAGGCGACCAAGACCCTGCGCATCGGCCTTGAGGGCACCTATCCGCCGTTCAACTTCCAGGGCGCAGACGGCCATCTGACCGGCTTCGACGTCGACTTCGCCAGGGCCCTGGCCGAGCAGATGAAGGTCAAGCCGGAGTTCGTCGCCGCGCCGTTCGCCGGCCTGCTGGGCGCGCTGGAATCGGGCCGCACCGACGTCGTGATCAACCAGATCACCATCACCCCCGAACGCGCCGCCAAGTACGACTTCTCCAAGCCCTACACGGTCTCGGGCATCCTGATCATCGTGCCCAAGGGCAAGACGGGCATGGCCGGTCCCGCCGACCTGGCCGGCAAGAAGGTCGGCGTCGGCCTTGGCACCCACTACGAGCAGTGGCTGCGCCAGAACCAGCCCAAGGCCGAGGTGCGCACCTATGACGACGACCCGACCAAATACCAGGACCTGCGGGCCGGCCGCATCGACGCGGTGCTGAACGACCGCCTGGTCGCCGCCGACTTCCTGAAGACCGCGCCCGACCTGGTCGCCGCGGGTCCGCCCTTCGCCCCGCAGAGCCAGGGCGTGGTCATGAAGCGCGACCCGGCCTTGAAGGTGCTTGTCGACGGCGCCATCGACGCGCTGCGGTCCGACGGACGCCTGGCGGCCATTTCGCAGAAATGGTTCGGCCTGGACGTGACCGTCTAGCCGATGGACGCCGCCGAGCTCATCGCCCAGTCGGCTCCGCTGCTGCTGAAGGGCGCGGTCTACACCATCCTGCTCAGCCTGATCGGCATGAGCCTGGGCCTTCTGCTGGGCTTTGGCCTGGCCCTGATGCGGCTGTCGCGATCGCCGCTCCTGCGCTGGCCGGCGGCCGTCTATGTCTCGGCGTTTCGGGGCACGCCGCTCCTGGTGCAGCTGTTCCTGATCTATTACGGCCTCCCGCAGCTGGGCCTGGAGCTGCCGCCGCTGATCGCGGCGGGCATCGGCTTCTCGCTGAACGTGGCGGCGTACGCCGGCGAGATCCTGCGCAGCGCCATCGCCGCCGTCGACAAGGGCCAATGGGAAGCCGCCGCCGTGCTGGGCCTCACCCGCGGCCAGGCCATGCGCCGCATCATCCTGCCCCAAGCCGCGCGCACCGCCGTGGCGCCCCTGTCCAACAGCTTCATCAGCCTGGTGAAGGACACCTCGCTGGCCGCCACCATCCAGGTGCCCGAACTGTTCCGCCAGGCCCAGCTGATCACCGCCCGCACGTACGAGATCTTCGCCATGTATCTCAGCGCCGCGGCCATCTACTGGATCGTCTCCAGCCTGCTGGCCCTGGGCCAGGGCTGGCTGGAACGCCGCGCGGAGGCCCGCCGATGAGCGCCATCCAGGCCAGAGGCCTTTCCAAGCGCTTCGGCGACACCGCCGTGCTGAACGGCGTCGACCTGACCGTGGCGCCCGGCGAGGTCGTCGCCGTCATCGGCCCCAGCGGCTCGGGCAAGAGCACCCTGCTGCGCTGCCTCGCCGGCCTGGAGGCGCTGAACGGCGGAACCCTGTCGATCGCCGGCGTCGAGGCCGGCGGCAAGATCCCGCTGGCCCGCGCCCTGAAGGGTCGCGTCGGCTTCGTGTTCCAGAACTTCAACCTCTTCCCGCACAAGACGGCGATCGAGAACGTGGCCGAGGCGCCGGTCGTCGTGCGTGGCGAGCCGCCCGCCAAGGCTCGGGAACGGGCCCTAGAGCTGCTGACCAAGGTGGGCCTGGCCCATCGCGCCGACGCCTATCCCGGCGCCCTCTCCGGCGGCCAGCAGCAGCGCTGCGCCATCGCCCGGGCCCTGGCGATGGACCCCGAGGTCATCCTGTTCGACGAACCGACCTCGGCGCTGGATCCCGAGCTGGTCGGCGAGGTGCTGGCGGTGATCGGCGACCTGGCCGCCGAGAAGCGGACGATGGTGATCGTCACCCACCAGATGGACTTCGCCCGCGAGGTCGCGGACCGGACGATCTTCATGGACGAAGGCCGCATCCTCGAGGAAGGCCCCTCGGCGACGCTGTTCGCCGAACCCCGCGAAGATCGAACGAGAAGGTTTCTCAGTAAATTGCGAAGCTTGCAGCCATAATTTAGCCTCTGGCGCCCCGCACCCCTCCCGGGCTACGCCGCGTGTGTCTAGAGGCGAGGATTCGTGAAACCCTATATCGACCTGAAAGGCGCCTCCGGCGCCGTCTATCGCTACAAGCTGGCCGAGGATCGCGACCCGCGCACCACGATCGCCGGCAACTATCTCTATGTGAACGCCGAAGGCGTCGTGGTGTTCGCCGGCGAGGCCAACAATCTGCACGACTCCACGCGCGGTTTCGCCGAGGCGGCTGAGAAGCACGCCGCCGAGCATCTCTACATCCGTCTGAACGTCTCGGGCGCCGCGCGCGCCGACGAACTGGCCGATCTGCTGGCCGAGCTGTCGCCGGTGGGCAACCCCGCGCAAGCGGAAGACTGAGGGCGCTTTCATCGGCCGGTCGCCCATGACCGGCCGAGCCCCAAACTTGGCCGTTGCCCGCCAGCCGCGCATATGCGCCCATCCACCCGCATAGCGGGGGATTCTCAAATGCGGCTTGCGGCGGCTCTTGTCGGCGTCCTGTTTCTTTCGGCCTGCGCCACCACGGCGCCGGACAAGGTCTTCTTCGCGGCCGACGCGGCAGACGGCCTGGTGGTGATGGAGCTGGTTCCCACCCCGGCGACCTACCAGATCGAGGCCGCCAGCTTCGACCCCGCCCAGTCTCGGATCGAGAGCAAGGGCTACGTCACCCTCTACGCCAGTCCGGCCATGCGCTACGCGGTCTCGCGGGCCAAGCCCGGCGTCTACGCCGTGACCGCCGTCAGCCATCAGGCCACCTGGTACGACTGCTTCAACGGCGGCACGGTCTCCTTCGAGGTCAAGCCCGGCGAGGTGACCTTCCTGGGCAAGCTGGACGCGCGCCCTGCCCTGGCCGACATCGCCATCAAGCTTCCGGGCTACAGCATGAACAGCCAGAAGTTCTACGTGCTCGACACGCCGCGCCCCGCCCTGACCGCGCCGGCCGACATGGCCGACTGGAAGGGCGAGCTGACCCCGTTCCTGACCAACACCTATCCGAACGTTACCGCGCCGACCAAGCCTGCGCAACTCAAGCCCGCCACCTTCGCCAGCGGCTGGAGCCTGCTGGGCCAGAAGGTCTGCTACGGCTACTTCAACCGGGCCAAGGACCAGCCGGAGCCAGCCAAGCCCGCCAGCTAGGCTCGCGCCAGGAAGGCGGCGATCTCGGAGACCACCGACGGCTCGGGGGCCATGATCGCCTGCAGGTGGTCGCCCGACGTCGAGATGAACGGCAGCCCGTGGGTCGCCGCAAAGGCCTGGGACGGCGCGTGATAAGGATCGGCTACCCCGTCCCACAGCAGAACCGGAACGCCCGCGCCGAGCACCGCCTCGGCAGCGCCCTCCAGCGTGTTCAGCGCCTCGAAGCAGGCCTGCATGGCCGGAAGGATTTCGGGCGTCACCCATTGCACCAGGGCCGGCGCGACCTGCTGGCTGAAGCCCCAGAAGATGTCGAAGCGGATCGGTCCGGCCGGCCCCTTGGGCACGCCGCCCGCCAAGTCCCAGCCGCCGATCACCAGCGAGGCCAGGCGCTCGGGGTGATGCCTGGCCACGCCCACCGCCATCCAGCCGCCCATCGAGTAGCCGACCAAGTGGGCCTTCTCCGCGCCGAGCGCATCGAGCACCGCCACGATGTCGCCCGCCCGCTGGTCCTGGGCGTAGAGCGCGGCGTCCGCCGGCTTGTCGCTGAGGCCATGGCCCAGCGAGTCGACGCAGACCACCGTGAAGCGATCGGCCAGGGCCGTGACGAAGCCGTTGGCCCGCCAGCTGTCGGCGTCCATGAACAGGCCGCGCTGCAGCACCACGTGCGGTCCCGTCCCCTCCACCGTGTAGTGGATCTGCTGGCCGCGATGGCTGGCGAACGGCATGGGCGAGTCTCCGTGAAAGCGGGCCGCTAGTCAGGCCGGTCCACAAATTCGCGCAAGGCGAACGGGACGAGAACACCCCGGCTTGGCTATCCTCCCGCCGATGCGTCCCGAGTCGCTCTTTCCCCTGTTCGCCGCGATCTCGACCCTCAAGGGGGTCGGGCCTCGCGTCGCGCCCCTGGTCGAGAAGCTGGCCGGGCCGATCGTGCGCGATGTGCTGTTCACCCCGCCCCAGAGCCTGATCCGCCGCACGGCGACCACGGCCGCCCTGGCCCAGGACGGCCAGGTCCAGACCTTCGTCGTGACGATCGACACCCACCTGCCGCCGCAGCGTTCGGGGCAGCCCTGGCGGATCCGCGGCTGGGACGAGACCGGATTCGTCACCCTGGTCTGGTTCAAGGGCCACGGCCCGCACCTGGAACGCCAGCATCCGGTCGGAACGCGGCGGGCCGTCAGCGGCAAGGTCGAACGGTTCGGCTCCGAGATCCAGGTCGCCCATCCCGACTACATGCTCGAGGCCGAGCGGATCGACGAGATCCCGCCGATCGAGCCGGTTTATCCCGCCACCGCCGGCCTGCCCTCGCGCACCTTCCGCAAGTTCGCCCAGGAGGCGCTTTCCCGCGCCCAGGCCCTGCCCGAGTGGCAGGACGCCGCCTGGATGGCCCGCGAGGGCCTGCCGCCCTGGCGCGAGGCCTTCGAGCGCCTGCACGGCCCCGAGGGCGAGATCGACCTTTCGCCGATGTCGGCGGCGCGGCGACGCCTGGCCTATGACGAACTTCTGGCCCACCAGTTGGCCCTGGCCCAGCGCAAGGCCGGCAAGCGCGCCCAGCCCGGCCCGCGCATCGTCTCGGGCCCTCTGGCCGAGGCGGCCGAGAAGGCCCTGCCCTTCCGCCTGACCGGCGCCCAGGTGCGAGCGCTGTCGGAGGTGCGCGGCGACCTGGCCCATGGCGAGCGGATGAGCCGCCTGCTGCAGGGCGATGTCGGCTCGGGCAAGACCGTCGTAGCCATGCTCGCCATGGCCGACGCGGCCGGCGCCGGCTTCCAGTCGGCCCTGATGGCCCCGACCGAAATCCTGGCCCGCCAACACTACGAGACCCTCGCCCCGCCGCTGGAGGCCCAGGGCCTGGCCGTCGTGCTGCTGACCGGCCGCGACAAGGGCGCGGCCCGGGCGGCCAAGCTGCAGAAGCTGGCCGACGGCTCGGCCGCCGTGGCCGTGGGCACCCACGCGCTCTTCCAGGACGACGTGGCGTTCCAGAGCCTGGCCCTGACCATCATCGACGAGCAGCACCGGTTCGGCGTCAACGAACGCCGGCGGCTGCAGGAGAAGGGCCCTAAAGACGCAGAATGGGGGGTGCACCTGCTGGCCATGTCGGCCACCCCGATCCCGCGAACGCTGGAACTGACGGTGTTCGGCGACCTGGACGTCTCGCGCATCGACGAGAAGCCGCCGGGCCGCACGCCGGTGGCCACCCGCGCCGCGCCGACGCCGCGTGTGCCCGAGATCGTCGATCGCCTGCGCGCGGCCATCGAGGGCGGCGCCCAGGCCTTCTGGATCTGCCCGCTGGTGTCGGAATCCGAGAAGGTCGACCTGCGGGCCGCCGAGGACCGCGCCGCCGACCTGCGCAAGATCCTCGGTCCCCGCGTCGGCCTGGTGCACGGCCAGATGCCGGCGGCCGAGAAGGACGCGGTGATGCAGGCCTTCGTCGACGGCGAGGTCGGGGTGCTGGTGGCCACCACGGTGGTCGAGGTGGGCGTCAACGTGCCCAACGCCAGCATCATGGTCATCGAGCACGCCGACCGCTTCGGCCTGGCGCAGCTTCATCAGCTGCGCGGACGGGTCGGCCGGGGCATGCGCGAGAGCTCCTGCGTGCTGCTGTACGACCCGCCGCTGTCGGAGGTCGCCCAGCAGCGCCTCGACATCCTGCGGCGCAGCGACGACGGCTTCGAGATCGCCGAGAAGGACCTGGAACTGCGCGGCGGCGGCGACCCGCTGGGCCTCAAGCAGAGCGGCTTTCCGGCCTATCGGCTGGCCGACCCCGTCGCCCACCGCGACCTGATCGCCGTGGCCGCCGACGACGCCCGCCTGATCCTGGCCCGCGACCCGGAGCTGACCTCGCCGCGCGGCGAGGCCGTGCGGACGCTGCAGGCCCTGTTCGACTGGAAGCCGGCCTCGGGGCTGAACGACGCGGGCTAACGGCCCACTCCGGCCCTTCGGGCCACCTCCCCCAGAGGGGGAGGTTCCTGAAGCCCCTCACCCGGTGACGAACACCTTCTTCAGTTCGGTCTTGAGGATCTTGCCGTTGGCGTTCCTGGGCAGGGTCTCGGGCCAGAAGATCACCTTCACCGGCACCTTGAAGGCGGCCAGGCGGTCGGCGACGAAGGCGCGCAGTTCGTCTTCGGTGGCGCTGGCGCCGGGTTTCAGGGTGACGACGGCGGCGGGCTCTTCGCCCAGGGTCTTGTGCTCGACGCCGACGAGGGCGGCGTCCATCACCGCCGGGTGGTCGTAGAGGACGTTCTCCACCTCGATGCAGTAGATGTTCTCGCCGCCGCGGATCAGCATGTCCTTGGCCCGGTCGATGATGTAGCAGAAGCCCTCTTCGTCCAGGCGGGCCAGATCGCCCGTGCGCACCCAGCCGTCGATGAAGGTCTGGGCCGTGGCCTCGGGCTTGTTCCAGTAGCCCTTCACCACCTGCGGGCCCTTGCACCACAGCTCGCCCACCGAACCGATCGGCAGCTCCTCGTAGGGGGCCTCCAGCGTCATGATCTTCAGGTCGGTGACCGGCACGGCCGGGCCGCAGCTTTCGGGACGGTTCTCGTAGTCTTCGGCCGAGTTGGAGGTGGCGGTGGCCGAGGTCTCGGTCATGCCCCAGCCGTTGCCGGGCGAGGATTTCGGCCAGATCTCCTTGATCTTGCGCACCAGCTCGGGAGCGGAGGGCGCGCCGCCATAGGCCACGGCCTCCAGCGAGGACAGGTCGTACTTGTCGCGATTGGGGTGCTCGATGATCTGCCAGGCGATGGTCGGTACGCCGCCCATCTGGGTCAGCTTCTCGTCCTGGATCAGCTGCATGGCCTTTTCGGGATCCCACTTGCGGATCATAGCCATCTTGGCCCCGCCGAACAGCGACGGGTTCATCACCGCGAAGCAGCCGGTGGCGTGGAAGAACGGCACCGAGATCAGCGCGCCCTTCTGCGGCAGGCTGGGATCGGGCTGGGGCGGCGCCTCGCCGCGGCGCAGGAAGCTGCGGGCCGAGGCGGCGGCGGCGGCGAAGATGTTGCTGTTGACCGCCCGGTGTGTGGCCAGGGCGCCCTTGGGCTTACCCGTGGTGCCCGAGGTGTAGAAGATCGTCGCGTCGTCTTCCGGGCCCAGCTCGACGGTGGAGAGCGGGCGCTCCTCAAGCTTGATCCAGTCATTGGGGCAGCCGATCACGCTTTCCAGCCGCGTAACGTACGGATGGGCGATGTCTTCCTTGCTGCGCGAGACGTAGACGCGCTTGAGATCGGGGCAGTTGTCGAAATGCTCGGCCAGCCGCTCGAAGCGCTCGACGTCCATCACCGCCACCGAGGCGCCGGAGTCGGTCAGGCCGTACTCCAGCTCGGGCCCGGTCCACCAGGCGTTCAGCGGGGTGATGATCGCGCCGATCGACAGGCCCGCATAGAAGGCCACCGGCCATTCGGGCAGGTTGCGCATGATCAGGGCTACGCGGTCGCCCTTCCTGACGCCCTTGGCCTCCAGCTCGGCGGCGAAGGCGGTCACCGCGCGGTAGAAGGCCTCGAAGCTGACCCGCTCGTCCTCGTGCACGAGGTAGATCTTGTCGCCGTGGGTGCGGCCGACCTGCAGGGTATGGCGCAGCGTGGGCGGGAGGTTCTTCCAGGTCCGCGTCGGCACGCCGCGGATCTCGACCTCCTCCATCTCGGCGGGCGATCCCGGGGCGGTGATCAGGGCGTAGGCCTGTTTCACCGACATGGCGGGCCATGGAACGGGGTTAGGCGCGTGAGCGGCCTGGGTCATACGTTACTCTCCCGGTGTCGATCGCGCTCGTTCAAGCGGCGCGTTTCCGTCGAGTAAGCACGCGGAAGCGACCGATGTAAACGGTCGTTTGGACGATAAGGGAACAATGTTTAGTTGGGAGAGATCCTCCCCCTTAAGGGGGAGGTGTCGCCGTCAGGCGACGGAGGGGAAGACCCTGCCGTCGCTGACACTTCCCCCTCCGACCGCTTCGCGGCCACCTCCCCCATCAGGGGGAGGATTTTGATCACCCCATCGCCGCCAGACGGCCGAGGGCCGCTTCCAGCTTGGCCTTGGCCGCTTCGGCTTCGGCGAGGCGTTCGCGGTTTTCCTCGACGACCTCGGGCTTGGCGCGGGCCAGGAAGTCGGGGTTGCCGAGCTTCTTGCCGGTCTTCTCGATCTCGCCGACATGGCCGGCGATTTCCTTGGTCAGGCGAGCCTTCTCGGCGGCGACGTCGATGAACTCGGCCACGCCGAGCGCGCCCGTGGCTTCGCCCATCACCACCGGCGCCGTGCCGGCGGGCGCGGCCTCGGCGATCGAGACCTGGCCCAGGCGAGCCAGGCTGACCAGCAGGTCGCGCTGGCGCTCCAGGCGACCCAGGGTGCCCTCGCCCGCCCCGACCACGGCCAGGGCCGGCTTGGCCGACGGCGGCACGTTCATTTCGGCGCGCAGCGAGCGGATCTCGCCGACGGTGTCGACCAGCCAGCCGATCTCGGCGGCGGCCTCGGCGTCGATCCAGCTTTCCGGCAGATCCGGCCACTGGGTGGAGATCAGCATGCTCTGGCGAGCCGGACCGCCCTCCTCGGCCGTCTTGTCCCACAGCTCCTCGGTGATGAACGGCATCACCGGGTGCAGCAGGATCAGGATCTGGTCGAGCACCCAGGCGGTCATGGCGCGGGTCTCGGCCTTGGCGGCCTCGTCCTCGCCGTTCAGCACCGGCTTGGCCAGCTCAAGATACCAGTCGCAGAAGACGTTCCAGATGAAGCGGTAGAGCGCGCTGGCGCCTTCGTCGAAGGCCGGGGCCTCGAAGGCCTTGGTCACTTCGCCCAGCGTCTTGACGACCTCGCCGCGGATCCACTTGTTCAGCGGCTGGGAGACCGTCGCGGGGTCGAAGCCCTCGACGCGGACGCAGCCGTTCATCTGGGCGAAACGCGTAGCGTTCCACAGCTTGGTGCCGAAGTTGCGGTAGCCCTCGATGCGCTGCTTGGACAGCTTGATGTCGCGCGCCTGGCCCGACATCGCCGTCAGGGTGAAGCGCACGGCGTCGCAGCCCAGCTCGTCGATCAGGGCCAGCGGGTCGATGACGTTGCCCTTGGACTTGCTCATCTTGGCGCCCTTCTCATCACGGACGAGGGCGTTGATGAACACCTGCTTGAACGGGACTTCGTCCATGAAGTGGATGCCCATCATCATCATCCGGGCGACCCAGAAGAAGATGATGTCGAAGCCCGTGACCAGGGTGCTGGTCGGGTAGAAGCGGGCGACGTCCGGAGTCTTTTCCGGCCAGCCGAGGGTCGAGAACGGCCAAAGGGCCGAGCTGAACCAGGTGTCGAGGACGTCTTCGTCCTGAACCAGCTGGACGTCGGCGCCGAACTGAGCGCGGGCAGCGGCGTAGGCGGCTTCTTCGGTCTCCTCGACGAAGATCGAGCCTTCCGGGCCGAACCAGGCCGGGATGCGGTGGCCCCACCAGAGCTGGCGCGAGACGCACCAGGGCTCGATGTTGCGCAGCCATTCGAAGTAGGTCTTCTCCCAGTGCTTCGGCTCGAAGACGGTGTCGCCGTTCTCGACGGCCTTCAGGGCCGGCTGGGCCAGGGTGTAGGCGTCGACGTACCACTGGTCGGTCAGGTAGGGCTCGATGACCACGCCCGAACGGTCACCGTGCGGGACCATGTGGCGGGTCTTCTCGGTCTCCTTCAGCCAGCCCTCTTCCTCGGCGCGGGCGACGATAGCCTTGCGCGCGGCGAAGCGGTCCATGCCGACATACTCGGCCGGCACGGCGTCGTTGAGCTTGGCTTCCGGCGTCAGGATGTTGATCGCCGGCAGGCCGGCGCGCTTGCCGACGCCGAAGTCGTTGAAGTCGTGCGCCGGCGTGATCTTCACCGCGCCCGAGCCCTTGGTCGGGTCGGCGTAGTCGTCGGCGACGATCGGGATGCGGCGGCCGACGATCGGCAGGACGACGTCCTTGCCGACCAGGTCCTTGTAGCGCTCGTCCGACGGATGGACGGCCACGCCCGTATCGCCCAGCATCGTTTCGGGACGGGTGGTGGCCACGACGATGTAGTCGCGCGTCTCAAATTGGGTCGCCTTGCCCTCGTCGTCGAATTCGACGGGGTGCTTGTAGGTGACACCGTCGGCCAGCGGATAGGCGAAGTGCCAGTAGGCGCCGTCGACCTCCTTCTGCTCGACTTCGAGGTCGGAGATGGCGGTCTGGAACTGCGGGTCCCAGTTGACCAGGCGCTTGTCGCGATACAGCAGGCCCTGCTTGTGCAGCTGGACGAAGACCTTGCGGACAGCGGACGACAGGCCCTCGTCGAGGGTGAAGCGCTCGCGCGACCAGTCGCAGCTGGCGCCCAGGCGGCGCAGCTGGTTGGTGATCGCCCCGCCGCTCTCGGCCTTCCATTCCCAGACCTTGTCGACGAAGGCCTCGCGGCCCATGTCGCGGCGGCCGATGTTGCCGGCGGCGGCCAGCTGGCGCTCGACGACCATCTGGGTGGCGATGCCCGCGTGGTCGGTGCCCGGCAGCCACAGGGCGGCCTTGCCGCGCATGCGGTGGAAGCGGGTCAGCACGTCCTGCAGCGTGTTGTTCAGGGCATGGCCGATGTGCAGGCTGCCCGTCACGTTCGGCGGCGGGATCACGATGACGAACGGCTCGGCGTTCGGATCCTCGCTCGGCTTGAAGGCCCCGGAGGCCTCCCAGGCTTCGTACAGGCGCGGTTCGACGGCTTTGGGATCGAAGGTCTTTTCAAGCATGGCGGAGGGGATATGCCATCTGCGGCCGCCGGGCGAAACCGGGCGGCGGGATTATCGGGGAATTTGAACGGGAAAAGGCGGCCGCGAGCGCGACCGCCTTCTCAAGATCCGGGCGTCGGAGGCCGCCTAGGGGCGACCCGACGCCGATGTCATACGCCGCGGCCGCGCGAGATCCGGTGGACCTCTTCCTCGACCTTGTTCTCGACGATGCGCGGCAGGTTCTGGTCCAGCCACTCTTTCAGCAGCGGGCGCAGCAGCTCGCGGACGACGTCTTCCAGCGTACGCCCGTTGGCCGGCATCAGCAGGGCCGAGCTCAGGCTGCCGAAGGCGCTGGCGGCCAGACCGGCGGCGCGGTCGCCGACCAGGGTCTCGGCCACTTCGTCGCGGTTGAACACCGGCGGCGGGGTGTAGGCAGGCTCCGGAGGCGGCGGCGGCGGCTCATAGGCCGGCTCCGGCTCGGGTTCCGGGGTGTAGAGATCGAGGTCGCCGAGCGTCTCGACCGGAGCCGGCGGCTCGATCGGATCGGTCAGCTCGAGGACGTCGTCCTCGATCACCGGCTCGGGCTCGGGAACCGGCTCGGGCGCGGGCGGCGGCGCCGCTTCGGCGGCCGGAGCGTCGTCTTCGGAGATGATCCGCCTGATCGAGGCGAGGATCTCCTCCATCGTCGGTTCTTGGGAGCTCTGGTCGGACATGATGGGCTGGGCCGTATTAAGGGGCTACGAATCCTTGCGCGCCTCGCAAGACGCGTGCCGCCGATGGTGCAGACTTGCACGGCTTAAGCAAGCCAAGGATTCGCGCCGCGATGATTCGTCCTGAAGTTGGACTGAATTACTTGCCGTCGGACGAGGTCGCGATCGCCGGCGAGGCGACCTTGTCGAGGGTGCGCACGAGCGGCTCCCACGGCACTGAACCCGAGTTCACGACACGGTCGTAGGAGGTCTTCGGGTCGTAGCGCTCGACGCTGGGCGCCAGCTTGGTCACGTCCAGCGCGCCCATGGCCTGCAGGACGCCGGCGCTGGCCACGTATTCGTCGCGACGAGCGGTGACCAGGGCCAGTTCGGCGGCGCGCAGTTCCTGCTGGGCGTTCAGCACGTCCAGCGTGGTGCGCAGGCCGACCTGCTGCTCCTGGCGCACGCCCTCGAAGGCGATCTTGGTCGCCCTCACCTGCTCCTCGTTGGAGACGAGGTTGGCGCGGGCGGCCAGCAGGGTGCTCCAGGCGGCCGAAACCTGCTGGACGACGGTGCGCTTGGCGCCTTCGACGGCGATGCGGGCGGCGTTCTCGCGTTCCTTGGCGGCGCGGACGTTCGAGGCGTTCAGGCCGCCGGTGAACAGCGGCACCCGGGCGGTGATCGAGCCGCTGATCGCGCGGTCGTACTCGCCGAACTGCTTGTACTCGCCGTTCACCTCGTTGGCCGAGTAGCCGAGGCTGGCCCCGGCCGAGACGCTGGGCAGGTAGGCCGACTTGGCCTGGGCGACGCGGGCCGAAGCGGCCTGCTCGCTGTAGCGGGCGGCCTGGACCGTCGGATTGTTGGCCTCGGCGGCGTCGAAGGCCTGCTCGACCGAGGCCGGCAGCAGTTCGACCAGCGACGGCTCGGGCGCGAGATCGGTCGGGTTCTGGCCGACGATCTGGGCGTAGTTGGCGCGGGCGACGGCCAGATTGGCCTGCGAGGACGACAGGCTGGCCTTGGCGGCGGCCAGGCGGGCCTGCGACTGGGCCACGTCGGTGCGGGTGATCTCGCCGACCTCGAAGCGAGCGTTCGACTCGTCGAGTTGGCGGGTCAGGACGCTGACGTTCTCCTGGGCGATGCGCAGGCTTTCCTGGCCGCGACGCACGTCGACATAGGCGGTGATGACGTTGGCCAGCACGCCCTGCTCGACGCCGCGCAGGTCTTCGCGACCGGCCAGGACGTCGGCTTCGGCGGCCGACAGCCGGGCGCTGGCCTGACCGCCGGTGTAGAGCGGCTGCGACAGCGACAGCGTGGCGCCGCTGGAGGCGGACTTGGTGACGTCGGCGCCGGTGACCACCTGGCCGCCGACCAGCGTCGTGCGGGGGTGCGCCAGATCGGTGCGCGACCCGGAGATCGATCCGTCCAGCCCCACCGTCGGGCGGAAGCCGGTCTTGGCCTGGACCACGCCCTCGTCGGCGGCGCGCTGCACGGCGCGTTGCTGCTGGATGGTGGGATTGGTCTGGTAGGCCAGGGTGACCGCGTCGGTCAGGGTCTCGGCGCTAGCCGCCGAGGCCAGAAAACCCATGCAGCAAGCAGCGGCCAGCAACCCGGCCCGACGGCTCTTCGACATCCCTCATTCCCCAACACACGCGAAGTCCGCGCTTTACACCCAAGCGCTGTAAGGCCCACCGTGGACCATCGCTAGTTAAGCTTTTTTCACGCGGACTTACGCGCTTGTCACCAAGGCCCCCAGACTAGAACCAGCCAAGCTTGGATGAAATACCCAACCCTGGTGAGCAGGCGCCAGTTTGAGGGACCTATGAGAGCGTCCGGGCGGGTTCAGCACCCGGACGTCCCGTCAGCAGGTCAGAAAGCGAAGCCAGCCTCGACCGGGAACCCGGCCAGCAGCGACGGCGTCGAATCGAAAGCCGCGCGACGGGCCAGGCCGTCCTCGGCCCGGGCGTAGATCGCGGCGCGACCGACCGGACCCTCGCGCTCGACGACGCCCAGGCGACCGTTCAGCGCCAGGGCGCCCGTCCACGAGGCCGGAGCCTTCGGCACGGCGCCTTCGCAGACGATCACGTCGTATTCGCCGCCCTGTACGGCGGTCAGGTCATCGCCGTCGAGGCGGGTGACCGAAAGCCCCATGGTCTCGAGCACCACGGCGGCGTAAGGCGCGGCGATGGCCAGGGCCTTCTCGCCGGCGCGCGGCTTGAGGTTCTGCAGCAGCTTGCCGATGTCGCGCGGGCGCATCAGCGTGCGGCCCGGAGCGTATTCGACCTCAGCGTCGGCATAGGCCAGATAGGCCTTGCCGGCGGGCACGAGGTTCTCGCGCGGAACCACCCGCAGGGCGTCCTGCAACGGCAGGTCGGTCACGTCGGCGGTGCGGATCTGGCTTTCCACCATGTTCAGGCGGGCAGCCGCGAAATCGGAGCTCATGGACTTCCTCGGACAGCAGTTCGAGAGGCTTATAGGTCCGGGCCTCGCCGGAAGGCAATCAGGCCCGTGCAACCAATCGCGCCGAGGATTTTCCCGACTCAGGCCGTCTCGCCGAGCAGACGGCGCAACTGATTCACCGCCGGCTTCATCAGCGGGCAGACGGTGGCGGCCGTGGCCAGCGGCGGACCGAGCACCGCGGCGCGCGCGGCGTCGTTCTCGCAAAGCTGCACGGCGATGCGCGCGATCAGCGGCAGATCGGGATCCAGCAAGGCCGTGCGCTGGTCGATGAGGCGGGTCAGATAGCGAGGATCGGCGTCGTCCGGATAGGCCTCGATGGCCTCTTCGACGCTTTTCAGAAGCGCCTCGATCCGCTCGGCCACGCCGACGGCGGCCGCCGCTTCTCGCAATTTGGCTTCGATGTCACTCATGCCCCAACGCGCCCCCCGCGTCCGCCTTCCCCTGAATCGGCGGCCCGTATGGCGCAAATCGCGGCGCGGCGCCTCCTCGAAAAGCACACTGTCCCCAAAATGGGGACATGGTGAATTTTCTCACAGAGACGACTCGGCCTCAGCCTGCACCGAGCGGCTTTCTTTGGGAGCAGGCATGAGTACGGATGTTCGGCGCGCGGTCATCCGCCTATCGGCGGGCTATTTCCTGCGTTCGCTGGACGTGGCCAAGGGCCTGCACGCCGACGATCCCGTGCGCGCCATCGTCTTCACGACCATCTGGGTGGCCAATGTGGCCCACATCCGCCCCAACGCCGGCTTCGACGCCAAGGACGAACTGGCCAAGGACGCCCAGCGCCGGCCGGTCACCGTGGTGCAGGTCGCCGACTCGCTGGCCATGCCGGCCGAGACGGTGCGTCGCCACGTGGGCGCGCTGATCGCCGACGGCCTGTGCGTGCGCCACGGCCGCAAGGGCGTGACGATCCCCGCCGAGGTGTTCACCCGCCCGGGGATGCTGGAGGCCCTGGATCGCCAGCATCAGTACACCGAGACCTACTACCGGGAACTGCAGAAGCTGATCGGGTCGTAGGCGCGCCGGCGAGTCCGTGGAAGCGCCAGCCGCCGACAGCGCCCGCCAGGCCGCACACGACAAGCCACGCCCATCCGATCGAGCCCCCAAACGCGTCGCCGGGCGCGATCGCCGATGAGAACCAGGAGACGCCCAGGCCCGTGACCGCTCCGGCCAGCAAGCCGGCGACGACGTAGGCGCCTCGCCCCCACCCCAGCCGCACGGCCCACAGGTGGAATGGAATCCCGATCAGCAGCACGGCCAGCGTCGCCGGGACGCCGCCGAAGAGCAGGCTGAGCGGCAGCATGACGATCCCGGTCAGCGCCCCCAAGAACAGATCCAGGGCCAGCCGAACGGCGCCGCCGTCGGACACGAGCAGGAGCGCCGTCAGGATCAGGAAACCGCCGCCGCTCCAGCAGGCCGCCAGCACCGCGCCCGACGACGCCTTCAACAGGCCGCGCCACCGCGATTGGCCCACGCCACATCTCCCGAGCAAAGAACATCGGCGATGCGACGAGGCATGGCGCATCGCGCGTGAGCATGGCGCCGCCGACGCGACAAGCACAGATGAAATGAGGAGGAAGGGCTCGGCCAATTTCGGCCAGGCCGAAAACTAGAGAGTGGCTCCGCGGGTAGGATTCGAACCTACGACCAGCCGGTTAACAGCCGGCTGCTCTACCACTGAGCTACCGCGGAACAGGTCGCTCTCTGTCGAGGAGGCGGTTGATAGCGGCCGAACTGACTCGGCGCAAGACGCATGAACGTCGCATTCGGACGAAAGCTGATGTTCCTGTGGAGGAATTCTCGCCGGCGACGCTTCGAAAACATCGAAGGAAGAGTGGCTCCGCGGGTAGGATTCGAACCTACGACCAGCCGGTTAACAGCCGGCTGCTCTACCACTGAGCTACCGCGGAACAGGTCGCTCTCTGTCGAGGCGCGGTTGATAGCCGCCCGACTGACTCGGCGCAAGCGCCTTCTGACAAAAAAACAGCCCGGCCAGAAAGCCGGGCTGTGAAAAGTTGAGTGATGGTGGGGCGCCTTCAAAAGAAGACGTCCACAGGCTCGCCAATCATGGTTAACCAGATCCTAATTTCAGGCAGGACTGCCAAAAGGTCGCAGTCTGCGCATCCCGGCCGGACAGACCGTCGCGGCAATGTGTAACGGCGATACGCCGCTCCCTTCCCGCCAGGCGACTCGGTCGCTAAAGCGTTCATGATGAACACACCCGACGACCAGTGGTCCGTCACGCTGCAGCGTGGCGTGGCCAGCCTCGACTTCAAGGTGACCCGCGACCCGGCGGCGGGATCGACGGTGATGACCGGAGCGGTCGGCGACGTGCGCGGCGCGCGCGCCCTGGTGCAGGCGGCCGCCTTCGCCGCGGTCGAGGCCGATCGGTGGGTGGCCGCCGGCAATGGCGACGTGCCGATTCCCCGCGAACTGGTGCTGACAAGGCGCGACCTGGCCAACGCCAAGGCGGCCGAGCCGCCCGGCAGCGCTACTTCGCCGTTCACGGCCGGCTATGCGGCCGTCTATCGCCTGGAACTGGCTCGGCTGCTGTGGGCGGCGATCTCCGACGCGCCAGCGCGCCGCCTGGAGGAACTGGCGCGCCGCGTCCCGTCCTGAAGCCTCAGAAACGCCGCCACACGGCGACGACGCCGCCGCGCTCGCGCAGGGCGTTGCGGCCCGAGGCGGTGCCGACCGCCCCGGCCTGCACAGACCATCCGGCCGGCAGCTCGTAGACGGCGGTGAACTGCAGGTTCCTGTAGCGATAGGCCTCGAAGACCCCCTGCCCGGCCCCCAGCGACGAGACGTCGAACACCTGGGCCAGCAGCATCAATCGACTGGTCGGACGGCCGCCCAGCGTGACCTCCAGCCGCCGCTCGTCGGGCGCCTCGCCGTCCCGGCGGCGCAGGCCGGCCTGCAGGTCGAGGAAGACGGGCCGGTCGGCCGCCAGCCAGCTTTTTCCAAGCAGCACGCGACTGTCATACTCGGCCTTGGCGGATCCGCGCTGGGCCGCGCCGGGATCCCCGTCGCCGCCGGGCAGCCGCACCGCGCTCTCGCTCGACAGCACCCAGGTCTCGCCCGCCAGCATGCGGTAGCGCGCAGCCAGCTCCACATGGCCAGGCTCGGTGTCGCGGGCGTTGCGCGTACGCAGCCGGCGGACAGACGCCTGGGCCCTGATGGTCAGCTTGTCCGACAGGCCGTACTCGGCGAAGCCCTGCAGCTCGGTCTTGCGATAGTCGACGATGTCGACCGCCTCGCCCTCCAGATCGAAGCCATGCGTGCTGTCCTGCCGATGCAGGCTGACGATGAACTCCTTGCCGCCCTTGGGCTGGGTCCAGGCCGCGGCCCGGGCCTGCCCGGCCACCGCCGCCAGCACGGCGCAAGCCGCCCACGCGAGCATCGTCGATCGCCCCGCCATGCCACCCCCAACACGACCGCAAGGCGGCGATAGAAGCATATATACTCGCATAAGGTGTATATGATTTTATGCGATTGACTCGCAACAACGAGCGACCTAGACCTTGTTGAGATCAATTCTCAAATACGATGTCGGGTTTCCTCCCCTCACCCACATCGACTGCGTCCGGCGGGGCTCCCCTCCGCCGGACGCCTTTTCCCGCCTGGAGCCCCCTGATGAGCTGCGCCTGCGGATTGGATCTCGATTTCGAAGACACCGGCCCCGAAGGCCTGGCGCGCGGCGAGCGGCTGCTGCTCTGGGGACTGCGCACCTGGGCGGCGCTGCGCCTGCAGGGCCAGCCGGCCGACACCACCATCCGCGCGGCCTTCGCCCGCGCCGCCTCGCCGCGCACGGCCTCGCTGTTCCTGCAGACCATGATGCTGGTCGAGGGCGAACTCGTGCGGCCGCTGCAGATCCAGTGCCCGCACTGCGCCGGCTACGCCATCGACGAACAGAGGCTGGTGACGGCCTGCGGCCTGGCCGCCGCTGCGCCGGGCCTGGCCTCGCGCCTGCTGTCGCCGCTGGTGGCGCGGCCCGACGTGGCCGCCGTGCTGGTTCGCGCGCTCAACCACGCCCTGGCCCTGGACGGCGCGCCCCTGCCCGTGCGCATGGGCGAGCCGGTCGACCACGCTCCGCCCGTCTCGACGGCGACGCTGCACTAGCAGCGCTAGATCGCGACCTCGAAGCGCATGTTGTCGTAGGCCGGCTCGACGCCCGGCGGCAGCCTGGCGGCCAGGGCGTTGTAGTCGAGGTCGATGTGCAGGTTGGTGAGGATCGCGCGCCGGGGCCTGGCCCGCTCGATCCAGGACAGCGCCCGCTCGACATTGGCGTGGGTGGGATGCGGGGCCCAGCGCAGGGCGTCGACGATCAGCACGTCGAGTTCGGCCAGCACCGGCCAGCTTTCCTCGGGGATCTGCAGCACGTCGGGCGCGTAGGCGACGCCGCCGAAGCGGAAGCCGGCCGCGCGGATCTCGCCGTGATCGACGTCGAAGCTGACGACCGGGATTTGACCGCTGGGGCCTTCGACGCCCCAGGCCTGGCCGTGCGGCGGCAGATGGCGCGCCTCGCAGATGGCCGGATAGCCGCCCTTGGTCTCGAAGACGTAGGAAAAGCGGGTCAGCAGGCCCTCATGCGTGGCCGCGTCCATGTAGGTCGGAATACGGAAACGGTGATTGAGGAAGAACGGGCGAACGTCGTCGATGCCGTGGGCCTGGTCGGCATGGTCGTGGGTGAAGAGGACCGCGTCGATGCGCCCCGCTCCGGCCCGCGCCGTCTGCAGGCGCAGGTCCGGCGAGGTGTCGACCAGCACGGTGGTGTCGCCGCGCGGATCGCCGCCCGACAGCCGCCGCACCAGCATCGAGCAGCGCGAGCGATGGTTCCTAGGTTCGGCCGGATCGCAGTCGCCCCAATTGCCGTCGGCGCGCGGCACCCCTCCCGAGGAGCCGCTGCCGAGGATGGTGAACTCGAGCCGGCCGCCGGTCATGGACGCGGTATCGCGTCGAACAGGGCGAAGAAGGCGTCTTCCGAGCGCTTCTCGGCGTCGGCGCGGGTCCAGCCGCGGATCTCGGCCAGCTTGTCGACGATGTGCGGCAGGTGGGCCGGTTCGCAGCGGCGGCCGCGCATGGGCACGGGAGCCAGGTAGGGGCAGTCGGTCTCGACGATGATGCGCTCGGCCGGCATGTCGCGGATCACCGCGCGCACGTCCTCGGCCTGCTTGAAGGTGGCGATGCCCGAGACCGAGAACCAGGCGCCCAGGGCGGCGGCCCGGCGGGCGAGGTCTGCGCCGCTGGTGTAGCAGTGCATCAGGATCTTGAAGGCGCCCTTGGCGTGCTCCTCCTCCAGGATCTGGCCCATGACGTCGTCGGCCTCGCGGGTGTGGACCACCAGCGGCAGGCCCGTCTCGCGAGCGGCGGCGACGTGCTCTCGGAACACGGCGGCCTGAATCTCGCGCGGCGACAGGTCGTAGTGGAAATCCAGCCCCGTCTCGCCGATGCCGACGACCTTGGGCTTGCCGGCCAGCTCGACCAGGCGGGCGGTCGTCAGGTCGGTGTGATCCTTGGCCTCGTGCGGGTGGGCGCCGACCGTGCACCAGATGTCGCTCTCAGCCATCGCGATGGCGTGGACGGCCGGGAAATTGGGGATCTTGTCGCAGATGGTCAGCATCATTTCGATGCCGGCCTCGCGGGCCCGGGCGATGACCGCGTCGCGGTCCTCGGCGAACTGGGGCGCGTGCAGGTTTACGTGGCTGTCGATGAGCATGCGGTCAGATGGAGGCCTTCGCCGCGGCGCGCAAGTCCGCAATCGCCGTCCAGAACACGTCTGCGCGGTCGAGGTTCACCGCCTCGGCCTCGATCGGCCAGCGCACCAGGCGCTCCCAGGCCGCGACCCAGCGGTCGAGGCCCGACGGCGTGCGCTCGCCGGCCATGCCCGTGGCCATGGCGTGGATCTGGTCGGCCAGACGCTCGAACAGGAGCTCGAAGCGGGCCTGGCCCTCGGCGCCCTTGAAGGTGTCGGCCAGCGCCAGCAGCGCGGCCTCGTCGATCTCGGGCAGCTTGCGCAGGATCTCGCCGGCGGTGTCGTCGGCCTCCAGCGCCTTGGCGGCGGCCAGTTGCAGGGCCTTGCCGGGCGCGCCGTGGGCCATGCGGCCCAGGCGCTCGGCCTGGCGACGGTCGAGGCCCAGTCGGTGCTCGACCATGTCGGCGGCGCGCTCGACGCCGGGCGCGGGCACGGCCAGGCGCCGGCAGCGCGAGCGGATGGTGGGCAGGAGCTTGCCCGGCGAATGGCTGATCAGCAGGATCACCCCGCGCGGCGGCGGCTCCTCCAGCGTCTTGAGCACCGCGTTGGCGGCGTTGACGTTGAGGTCGTCGGCGGCGTCGATGATCGCCACCCGATAGGGCGAGGTCGCCGGCGAGTTAGCGAAGAAACCCGGCAGCAGGCGGGCCTCGTCGACGGGGATCGACTTGCGGGCCTTGCCGTCGTCGGTGGCGCGCTCCAGCACCATCAGGTCGGGATGCGAGCGGGCGGCGACCTGGCGGCTGACGAAGTCGGACGGGGCCGAGCCCAGCACGCCGAACGACTTGTCCTCGCGCGCGCCCAGCAGCCGGCGGGCCATGCGGTAGGCCAGCGTGGCCTTGCCCACGCCCTCGGGGCCGGTCAGCAGCCAGGCGTGGTGCAGCCTCCCCCGGCCCAGGGCGTCGAGGAACGACAGCTCGGCCTTCTCCTGGCCGTCCAGCGAGAAGACGTCGCGCGGGTGCGGAGGGGCGTCGCTCATGCCAGGTCCAGCCGTTCGCTGACGGCGCCCCAGACGGCTTGCGAGACCTCGTCGATCGAGGCGGTGGCGTCGATCACCGCACAGCGCTCGGGCTCGCGCCGGGCGATCTCAAGGAAGCCGGCGCGCAGGCGCTCGTGGAAATCCAGGCCCTTGGATTCGAAACGGGCGGCGCCGCCGCGCGCATTGGCGCGCTCCAGGCCGACCGTCGCGGGCAGGTCGAACACCACGGTCAGGGCCGGGATCGTGGCGCCCAGCACGTGCTGCTCGAGGCTGGCGATCAGCGAGGCTGGCGCATCGCCGCCGGCGCCCTGATAAGCCCGGGTCGAATCGGCGAAGCGGTCGCAGACGACCACCGCCCCGCGCGCCAGGGCCGGACGGATCACCCGCTCCACGTGGTCGCGGCGGGCGGCGTACATCAAAAGGGTCTCGGTGACCGGCGACCAGCGGTCGGCCGCCCCGTGCACCAGAAGCTCGCGGATCGCCTCGCCGCCAGGGCTGCCGCCCGGCTCGCGGGTGAGCACGACCTCGCGGCCGAGCGCCTCCAGGCGCTGCGCCAGGAGGCGCACCTGGGTCGACTTGCCGGCGCCCTCGCCGCCTTCGAAGCTGATGAACGTTCCGCTGGCCATCGGCCTCAAATCGGCTGGAACGCGAGGCTTGTCCAGACCCGGCTAGGGCCGCAGCACCGTGGCGTCGTTGAAGCCCAGCGAAGCGACGCGGTCGCGGACGCCCCAGGCCAGGCCCTCGTCGTCGCCGGCGCTGACCAGCACGCGATAGAGCGTGCCGCCCGAACGCTCCATCGGCTCGACGGTGACGCGGCCGGTGGATGACAGCCGCTCGGCGGCCCGCTCGGCGTTGTCGCGGTTGGCGAAGCTGCCGGCCTGGACGCGATAGGCGCCCGACGGCGGCGCGGAAACATTGACGATCTCGGGCTCGCGCGGCGGCGGCGCGACCGGCGGACGGTAAAGCGCGGCGGGCGGCGGCGTCGCGGGGATCGAGGCGTAGCGCCGGGGCTGGTCGGCTGCTTTCTTGGGCGCGGGGCCGATATAGCGCACGCGCACCTTGGCCAAGCCCTTGCCGCGATAGCCGAGTTCGTCGGCGGCGGCCTTGGAAAGATCGATCAGGCGATCGCCGACGAACGGCCCGCGGTCGTTGACCCGCAGCCGCATCTTGCGGCCGTTCTCCAGATTGGTGACCTCGACGATGGACGGCAGCGGCAGCGTCTTGTGGGCCGCGGACGGCAGGTCCATGTCGAAGACCTCGCCGTTGGCGGTGCGGCGGTTGTGGAACTGCTCGCCGTACCACGAGCCGGTCCCGACCACGTCGTAGTTCGGATCGGCCTTCGGATAGTACCAGACGCCCTTGATCTGATACGGCTTCTCGGTGCCGCGCAGGCCCTGGCCGTAACCGGGCGGCGGCGGGCCGTGATATTCGCGGTCGGGCGTGGACTTCGGCAAGCCCTTGGCGATCGGCAGGCGCGGACTGGGCGTGGCGCAGGCGGCCAGGCCCGCGGCGCCCAGCGCCACCAGGCCCAGGACCTTCAGCGCCCGGATTTCAGATCTGTGCTCGCGCCGCATACGTCGCCAAAACTCCGGATGGTTCGTCCCCCATCATGGTTTCAGCTTCGTTCAGATGTTTTTAGGCTTGGTTAAGGATGCCTGCGACAGATCGTTCTGGAGCCGAAGCACGAGCGCTGATATAGCCGCCCGCTCCGGACAGGTGGCCGAGTGGTTTAAGGCAGCGGTCTTGAAAACCGCCGTAGGTGGAAGCCTACCGTGGGTTCGAATCCCACCCTGTCCGCCACACCTGCGTCGTCGTCGCCGTGCTATCCCGGTGACATGACGTTTTCCGCCCTCTTCCGCTCCGCCGCCCTGGTCGTCGCGCTCGCCTGCGCCGCGCCGGCCATGGCCAACGACACCTCAGCCGAACTGGCGGCCGGCGGGCTGGTGCTGACCAAGACCACCGCCGTCGCGATGCGGTCGGAGGACCTCTACATCTCGCCGACCGCCGTGCGGGTCCGCTACGTGTTCGAGAACGTCAGCGGCAAGGACGTGACGCTGCGGGTGGCCTTCCCGATGCCCGACATCGGCGGCGACGGCTTCTTCATGGGCGATGTGTCGATTCCCGTGGACGATCCGGCCAACATCCTGGGCTTCTCGACCAAGGTCGATGGCAAGCCGGTGAAGGCGCAGGTCGAGCAGAAGGCGTTCGGCGGCGGCGTCGACCGCACCGCCTGGCTGGTCGCCAACAGGATTTCGCTGGCCGTGCACCAGGAGGCGGCGACCAAGGCCATGCAGGCCCTGCCGCCGGCCAAGCTGAAGGAGGCCCAGGCGTTTGGCCTCTACGACGAGGACCAGGGACCGATCTGGGTGCTGAAGACCACCTATCACTGGCTGCAGCCCTTCCCGGCCGGCAAGCCTATCGTCGTCGACCACGCCTACACGCCGTCTGTCGGCGCGACGGTGGCGACCTCGGTGGGCAGCGCCTATGGGGCCGAGACGGAAGCCAAGTACTGCGTCGATCCCGGCATGGTCGCGGCGGTCAGGCGCGCCGGCGGCGAGGACGGGGCCTTCATCGAGAAATGGATCGACTACGTGCTGGTCACCGGCGGCAACTGGAGCGAGCCGATCGGCGACTTCCGGCTGGTGGTCGATAAGGGCGCGCCGAGGAACCTCGTCAGCTTCTGCGCCGATGGCGTGAAGAAGATCGGCCCGACCCAGTTCGAGGTGCGCCGCAAGAACTGGCGGCCGGAGAAAGACCTGCAGATCCTGCTGCTGGAGCGGCGGGAGCCGTAGTAGCAATTGAAGCCCTCTCTCTTAGAGAGAGGGAGGGGCCCGCCGCGAAGCGGTGGGAGGGTGAGAGGTTTCAGCGCCAGCCGGAAATACTCTCTTTGCGCCATCCTCCCGGGCGGCTCGAATACTCAAGCTGACTAGCCAAACGACCATGCCTAGTTCTGAAAGGGTGTAGCCTCTCACCCTCCCACGCCTTTGGCGTGGGCCCCTCCCTCTCTCGATGAGAGAGGGGTTTCCTCCTACCCCAGCCTCGCCAGGATCTCGTCCGTCCGCGTGACCACCGCGTATTCGCCGTCGAGGTTGGAGAGGCTCATCAGGTGCCATTCGGCCGCGTCGCAGACGACGCCTTCGAGGTCGGCCTTGTCGAAGGTGAAGCAGGCGTCGGCCGGCACGGCGACGTCGAAGCCCAGGCAGGCGGCGGCGCGGACGGTGGCTTCCACCGAATTGTTGGTGGCCACGCCGACCACCACCAGGTGACGCACCTCGCGCAGGCGCAGCCAGCGCTCCAGACCACTACCGGCGAAGGCGTCGGGGACGTTCTTTTCCATCCGGTGTTCGGACGGCAGGGGCTCGAACCGCGGCTGGAACTCGCAGTTGGAGGAGCCTGGCCAGAACGAGCCCTCGGGCGAGCGGCTCATGTGGCGCACGTGCACGACCGGCAGGCCGCGGACGCGCCAGGCGTGCAGCAGGTGGGCGGCGTTGTCCTCTGCGCCCGGATTGTTGCGGGGTCCGGTGTTCTCCGGAAGCATGCCGCGCTGCAGGTCGATGAGGATGAGGGCCGTGGCGTTCATGGCCAAAGCTTGCTTCGACGCCCTGCTCCAAGCAATGCCGCGCGAGCGGCCAAAGCGTGAAAGTCTGGCGTCGCGGGCCCGCCCAAGGTAACCAACGCCCCTTTCCCCCTTCGCGTTCCACGGCCCAAGATCCTCTGCTCATGACCGACACCATCTCCGCCGCCGTCTATGGCTTTCCCCCGCGCGAGGTGATCGAGACGCCGCGCGGCGCCGTGCAGACCGCCCCGACCGTGCCGGGCGCCCAGCCGCTGGAAGGCCTGGCCGACGCCTCGCTGGACGCCTTCGTGGTGCTGGCTCCGGCCGGCGCGGTGGAGCGGCGCTACGTGCTGGCCCAGGCCCTGCGGGCGCTGAAGGCCGGCGGTCGCCTGACCGTGGCCGCGCCCAAGGATCGCGGCGGCCTGCGCCTGAAGAAGGAGCTGTCGGCGTTCGGCTGCACGATCGGCGAGGACGCCCGTCGTCACCACCGCATCTGCGTGACCCTGCGCCCCGAGGCGCCGACGGGCCTAGCCGACGCCCTGGCCGAAGGCGCGCCGCGCCGTATCGACGGCGAGGGCCTGTGGACCCAGCCGGGCGTATTCAGCTGGGACCGGCTCGACACCGGCACGGCCCTGCTGATGCAGGCCCTGCCCGCCTTTTCGGGCGCCGGCGCAGATCTGGGCTGCGGCATCGGGGTGCTGGCCCACCAGGTGCTGGCCTCGCCCAAGGTGACCAAGCTGGCCTTGGTCGACATCGACCGCCGAGCGCTGGACGCGGCCCAGCGCAATGTCGACGACGCGCGGGTCAGCTTCTCGCACGCCGACATCCGCCTGGGCCTGCCGGAACTGTCGAACCTGGACTTCGTGGTCTCCAACCCGCCGTTCCATGAGGGCGGCGGCGAGGACAAGGCGCTGGGCCAGGCCTTCATCCGCGGCGCGGCCGCGCTGCTCAAGAAGGGCGGCGTGCTGTGGCTGGTGGCCAACCGCCACCTGCCCTACGAGGCGGTGCTGGCCGATCACTTCGCCCGCGTGAAGCCCGTGGTCGACCAGGAAGGCTTCAAGGTTCTCGAGGCCGTGAAATGACCAAGGCGCTGATGGCGCGGCTGGACCGGCTGCTGGCCAATCTGGGCTATGGCGCGCGGCGCGAGGTCCAGGCCCTGGTGGCGGCCGGCAAGGTGACCTTCGACGGCGTTCCGCTGAAGGACGCCGGCAAGCGCATCGCCGTGACCGCCGACCTGCCCCAGCACCTGTTCGTTCGCGGCGTTCCGATCGATCCGCCCGCGCCGCTGGTGCTGCTGATGAACAAGCCCCTGGGCGTGGTGTGCTCACACCGGGAGGACGGGGCCAAGATCTACGACCTGCTGCCGCGCCGCTGGCAGATCCGCGATCCTGCGCTGTCGAGCGTGGGGCGGCTGGACAAGGACACCTCGGGCCTCCTGCTGATCACCGACGACGGCGACTTCCTGCATCGGGTGATCTCGCCCAAGCGCCATGTGGCAAAGACCTATCTGGCCAGCCTGGACCGGCCGCTGTCGGGCAAGGAGGCCGAGGCCTTCGCCAGCGGGACGCTGATGCTGGAGGGCGAGGAAAAGCCGCTGCTGCCGGCGCAGCTGGACGTGGTGGACGACAAGACCGCGCGCCTGACCATCACCGAAGGCCGCTATCATCAGGTGCGCCGGATGTTCGCGGCCATGGGCAACCATGTCGTCGCCCTGCACCGCGAGCGGATCGGCGGCATCACGCTGCCGGCCGACCTGGAGCCGGGCAAGCACCGGATCCTGACAGCGCAGGAAGCCGAGCAGGTGTTTTCGTGAGCGACATCGAGGTCGACGCGCGCGGACATCGCTGTCCGGTGCCGACCTTGAAGCTGCGCAAGGCGCTGGAACATGCCCCAGCTGGCGCGACCGTGCGGCTGCTGGCCGACGACCCGCTGGCGCGCATCGACGTGCCGCATTTCGCCCGCCAGTTGGGCGCGACGCTGGAGGGCGTCGAGGACCTGCCGTCGGGCGCGATCAGCTTTCGGGTGACGAAGGCGCCTTGAGGGCGATGGCCTTGGGGCCGTCGACCAGGGCCTGGGGCCGCTCGTCCAGCGCGATCTCGACTTCGGTGGCCAGCGCGCCGCCGAAGAACACGGCGTTCACGCTCCACGACAGCCAGATCAGGAAGATGATCACGGCCGAGATCGAGCCGTAGGTCGCGCCCAGGTGCGCCACCTTCTCGACGTAGAAGGCGCTGGCCCACGACATGAAGACGCAGAACAGGCCGGCCGCGACGCCGCCGGTCAGCGAGGCGCGCCAGCCGACGGGCTGGCGGGACATGGCGTAGCGGTAGATCAGGGTCATGCCGATGACGAGGCCCAGCGTCGCCCAGGTCCATTCGCTCTGGATCCACGACACGCCTTCCAGCGGTCGCAGGTTCAGGGTGCTGGAGAGCAGCCGGAAGGTCAGGAACACCCCCGACATCAGGAACAGCATGCCGAACGCCGCGATCAGCACGAACAGCGCCATCAGGTTGAAGCCGAAGAAGCCGCGCTGGTCCTCCTCGTCATGGATGAACGACAGCCCCGCCAGCAGCGCCTTGAAGCCGCGATGGGCGGCGTAGACGCCGATGACCAGGATGACGAGGCTCTGCAGCGAGACGGTGTAGACTGGCGCGTGTGCCAGTCGCTGCATCTCGCTCTGGAAGATCGGCCGCGCGCCGGTGGGCATCATGAAGGCCAGGGCGTCGGCCTGGCGGGCGGCGGTATTGGGGTCGAGCAGAAGGCTGTAGAGGCCGATCAGGATGGCCAGACCCGGAAACACCGCCAGAAGCGCGAAGAACGAGACGCCGCCCACATAGAGCATGACGTCGCGCCCCCACAGCCTGGACAGGGCCAGGCCGAGAACGCGGAGGATTTCCTGAACCCAGTGGATCGGGTCGAGATCGAGGTCTCGCCAGCGAATGGGGGCCTTGGGGGGCTGCATTCGCCGGAAACTGCCTCCCCGCGCCCGGTGAAGCAACCCTTCGACGGCGCCGCTCTCCAAAACGTCAAAGACGCGCCGCCTCAGGGAAAGCGACGCGTCTCCGCAGGTCTTGCCTGAACCGGCCGTCGCATCGAGGGACGGGTTGGCACGGCGGCCGGTCACAGTTCGACGTTAGGATTCGCCGCCTGAACCGCATCTGAACGCCGTTGTCAGCTTGCCGGAGGCGAAGAAAGCGGGTGCGTGATCCTCGTCCTTCGACAGGCTCAGGAAGAGGATCATGGCCGGCCCGGCCGCCGGAAAACCCTCACCCTGAGCTTGTCGAAGGGCGAGGGTTTCCCCTGCCTACAGCGCGCCCGTCGCCTCCAGTTCGGCGATCGCGGCGGGGTCGAAGCCCCAGTCGCCCAGGGCCGAGGCGTTGTCGGCTCCAATCTTCGGCGGCGGCCCCTGGATCACGCCGGGCGTGGCCGAGAAACGCGGCGCGGGCGCGGGCTGGATGACCCCGGCGACCTCGACGAAGGTCTCGCGGGCCTTGTTGTGGGCGTGGCCTGGGGCTTCGTCCATCGACAGGACGGGGGCGAAGCAGACGTCGGTGGCGTCCATGATCGCGCACCACTCGTCGCGGGTCTTGGTCGCGATCACCGCGGCCAGCTTCTCGCGCAGGGCCGGCCAGTCGTCGCGACTCATCTGGGCCTGGAAGTGGGGATCGGTGATCCCGGTCTTCTCCAGCAGCAACAGATAGAACTGCGGCTCGATCGAGCCGATCGACACCCACTTGCCGTCGGCGCACTGGTAGGTGTCGTAGAAGTGGGCTCCGCCGTCGAGCAGGTTGCCCCGCCGCCCCTCGCGCCACATGCCCATGGCCTTGAAGCCATAGAACATGGCCATCAGCGAGGCCGCGCCGTCGCTCATGGCGCAGTCGATGACCTGCCCCTGCCCCGTCTCGCGGGCGTGGATCACGCCGGCCAGCAGGCCGAAGGCCAGATAGAGCGCGCCGCCGCCGAAGTCGCCGACCAGGTTCAGCGGCGGGATCGGCTTGCCTTCCGTTCCGATCGCGTCCAGCGCGCCGGTGATGGCGATGTAGTTCATGTCGTGGCCGGCAGCCTTGGCGTAGGGGCCGGTCTGGCCCCAGCCGGTCATGCGGCCGTAGACCAGCTTGGGATTGCGGGCCAAGGCCGCGTCGGGTCCGAGACCCAGGCGCTCCATCACCCCCGGACGAAAACCCTCGAACACTGCGTCGGCGGTCTCCATCAGCTTCAGGCAGGTCTCGACGGCGGCGGGCTGCTTGAGGTCCAGCGCCACCGAGCGACGGCCCCGGGCGGTGACGTCGGCCGGCGACGAGCGGCCCGAGCCCTTGCGATCGATGCGCACGACGTCGGCGCCGAGGTCCGACAGCAGCATGCCGCAGAACGGCCCTGGGCCGATCCCGGCGAACTCCAGCACCTTCAGCCCAGACAGCGGTCCCTGGCCCATCGCGTCCTCCCGTTTCGATCTCGTTGGCGGCAGTAGGACCCGGTTGACGCCCGGTCAGGCAAGCCCGGGAGAAATCGCCTGTCGACAAGGTAAAGACTGCGACCACGCATCCCTTTGCCGCACCCTCGCCTCTGCTATGTTGGCTCGCGAATCAAAGGCCTGCGCCAGCGGAGAACGAATTTGGCGGTGAACGCCCGGATCCTGATCGTGGCGCGTGACGACACGCGGGCCGGTCCCCTGTCCGAAGGGCTGGACCGCCTGGGCTGGCGCACCATCACCGCGCGCGGACCCTACGCCGCCCTCGCCGCGCTGGGCGACCTGCAGATCGAGGCCGTGATCGTCGACCTGGACGCGGCCGGTCCCGACAGCCAGACGCTGGCCCGCCGCCTCAAGGCGGCCGTGGCTCCTCGCCGCCTGCCGGTGATCGCCATCGGCGAGCCGGGCACGGACGTGGGCCAGAGCGCCTTCGACCTGACCCTGTCGCCGCCGCTGCATCCGTCGCAGGCGGTGCTGCGCCTGGAATCTCTGGTGCGCACGGCGATCGCCGAAGAAGAATTCGAGCTTCGCCTGACCACCTTCGGCGATCGCGGTCGCCGGCTGGACCTGCCGGAAGCCTCCAGCGCGCCCTATCGCGTGCTGGCCATCGGCGAGCCGGCCCCGCAGTTCCTGGCCCTGTCCAACGCCCTGACCCGCGGCGGGGCCGACGTGGTCGGCGCCTTCACCGCCTACACCGCCTTCGACTACCTGCACGAGCGGGCCTTCGACGCGGTGGTGCTCTGGGCCGGCGAGAACCAACAGGAAGCGCTGTCGATCGCCGCCGGCATGCGGCGCAACACCCGCCTCTTCCACATCCCGGCGCTGCTCTACATGAACGCCGAGAGCTACGTGACCATGTCCGAGGCGTTCCATCGCGGCGTGTCCGACGTGGCCTCGCCGCAAACGCCCGAAGGCGACACCGCCCGCCGGGTCATCGAGCTGGCCCGCAACTATCGTCGCGGCGAGGCCATCCGCGGCGCGCTGGAGAAGGCCCGCAGCTCGGGCCTGATGGACGCGGCCACGGGCCTGTTCACCCGCGACCTGTTCGCCGCCCACCTGGCGCGACTGGCCGGCGCCGCGCGCGAGCGTGGGCGTCCGCTGTCGATCGGCGTGCTGCGCGTGGCCGACAAGGCCGACGTGGTCTGGGCGCGCCAGAACGGCTGGCTGGATCGCGCCATCCCGCAGATCGGCTCGATGGTCGGCCGCCTGGTGCGCGTCGAGGACACCGCCGCCCGCCTGGCGCCGGAGGTCTTCGCCCTGGCCCTGCCGGCCACGAACCTGGCCGCCGCCAAGGCCGCCGCCGAACGCATCGCCGCCGTCATCGGCTGCACCGCCTTCGACGCCGGCGAGGACCGCAGCCCGTTCGTCTGCGAATTCGACATCGGCGTCGCCCAGATCGAGCCGGGCGAAACCGCCATCCACGCGCTGGAGCGCGCCGCTTCCCAGGCCCTCCAGAAGGCCATCTAGTTCCGAGGAGTTTCCCATGGGCCAGCCGATCACCGTCGACGTCGTCGCCGACGTCGTCTGCCCGTGGTGCTATCTCGGCTGGCGCCGGGTGAAGAGCGCCCTGGCCGCGCGTCCCGACCTCGAGCCGATCGTCATCTGGCGTCCGTACCAGCTGGACCCGACCCTGCCCGAGGAAGGCGTCGACCGCGCCGCCTACATGGCCGGAAAGTTCAAGGATCCCGCGCGCCTCAAGGCCGTGCACGAGGCCCTGGTCGAGGCCGGCGCCGAGGAAGGCATCGGCTTCGCCTTCGACAAGATCGCCCTGTCGCCCAACACCAGCGCCGCCCACCGCCTGATCCGCTGGGCGCGCGGCGCGGCCGTGCAGGACGCCGTGGTCGAGGGCCTGTTCGCCGCCTATTTCGAGGAAGGCCGCGACATCGGCGACCCCGTCGTGCTGGGCCAGATCGCCAAGGCCGCCGGCATGGACGAGGTCGCGGTGCTGCAGTTGCTGGCGGAAGGCGCCGACAAGGACGTGATCGTCCAGCAGCACGCGATGGCGGTGCGCGGCGGCGTCACCGGCGTTCCGGTGGCGATCTTCGCGGGCAAGGTGGCGGTGGTCGGCGCCGAGAGCCCCGAGAACCTGCAGAAGGCGATCGACCAGGCGCTGGCCTGACCCTTACGATCACCGAAAAAAATCGGATCAGGGCGCGCATGATCTCTTCCAGCTACGTCACAGCCACGAAGATGAAGCTCTTCAAGATCTTCACCGTGCTGTTCGTGCTGATGGCGCTGCCGATCCTGATCATAGGCGGCGCCAAGGCCCTGATGACCGGAGAGCCGATGTTCTCGAACTCCGGCTTCCACTGCGCGGGCGATCCGCCCGACGTCGTCCGACACCACTCCTGCGCCGGAAAGCCGGTGAAGGTGAAGCCTCGCGATCAGCGTTAGGTCGAGCCTCGACCGGTCAGAGCCGGCTGCGCCTCCAGCCGCATCCGGTAGGCCATCACCGCCGTGTGGCCGAGCTTTTCGACCAGACGCCAGTTGACGATCGCCCCCACCGGCGCGCCGACCACCGGCAGTAGCTGGGCCAGCTTCGCCAGATCGATGTGATCGCGGTACTGCTGCTGGAAGGCCCGCCAGTCGAAGCCCGAGAGATCGGTTGGATGCCGGCGCGCGTCCCAGCCGTCCATGGCCTCGAACACCTTGGCCCGATGGGCCGCGTCGGAGAAGGCCAGTTCGAAGATGTGCAGGATGTAGAGCCGTTCGGAGAGCTCCGAGCCCTCGTGGCCGAAGGCGGCGGCGATCTCGAACAGCAGCTTGATCTTGAAGCTCATCAGCAGCGGGAAGTCGGCGGCGGCCAGGACGAAGCCCCCTGCTCCGGCGATCCCGCCCTCAGCGGCGGCGGCCTTCTTCCAGTTGTCGATCGCCGCCCGCACGCGCTCCAGCCGCTCGTCCAGCGTGGCCGAGACCAGCGGCGCGCCGGTGGCGAAGTCCGAGCCGGTGAGAATGGCCCGGGTCATGCCCTGCATCGCCGTGGTGATGGCGGCATGGACCTTTTCCGGGATGATCCGGTTGACCTTGAGCTGCACGGCGCGGGCGGCCAGGCCCAGGGCGCCGGGCGGCCTGGTCATCTGCTCGCGCCAGGCGGCGAGGTCGGCGGTGGCGGCGGTCTGGGCCAGGTTGCAGCTCCGAAAGTGAATCGCGGCGACGCCGAAGCGTTCGCCGGCGGATCATGCCGCAGTCGGCGAGAGCGTCGAAGTCCCCAGAAGATTAACGTTCAACAGGCCCGTGGATCATTTGAACACGGCCGTCCACACCCGCGTCCACACGAGCATCCACACCCGCTTCCTGCGTCCACACCTATCGTGGCCTATATCCCCAAGCGCGCCCGCCCGCCGTCTCGCGGCGCAACGGCCCGCCGCCTATACCTTGCCTACCCATTCACCATGTGACTTCGCCACGACCTTGAGCCAGCTGAAATTGCCGTTGGAACGCCCGCCCAGCTTCGAGCGGGTCGACTTCGCCGTCTCGCCGGCCAACGAGGACGCCGTGCGCGCCGTCGACGCGTGGCCGCAATGGCCGAACGGCCGCCTGGCCCTGCTTGGCCCGTCGGGCAGCGGCAAGACCCATCTGGCCCGCGCCTGGGCCGCGGAAGCCGGCGCCGTGATCGTCGACGCCACCGATCCCCACCAGGCGCCGCTCAACCTGCCGGCCCTGCGCGGCCGCGCCGTGCTGGTCGAGGACGCCGACCGCCGCGCGCTGGGCGGGGTGGTGTCGGACGAGGACCTGTTCCACCTCTTGAACATGGCCGGGGTCGACGGCGGCAGCCTGCTGCTGACCGCCCAGACCGCGCCGCTGGAATGGCAGACCATCGTCCCGGACCTGCGCTCGCGCCTCAACGCCCTGACCGCCGCACAGATCGAAGAGCCCGACGACGTGGTGCTGGAAGCCGTGCTGCGCCGCGCCTTCGCCGACCGCCTGATCCGTCCGGCCGACGACGTCTACGCCTTCCTGCTGCGCCGCATTCCGCGCAGCGCGCCCGAAGCCGTCGCGCTGGTCGCGCTGCTGGACGAAGCGGCCTCGGAAGGCGGCCGCGGGATCACCCGGGCCTTCGTCGCCCAGGTGCTGGCGTTCGGCGAGGACGACGGCTTCGAGGACTGAACGAGACTGGGCGAAAGCCCGGCTTTTCTTGAACAAATCCCTGTTTGTCTTGCGGCTGTCATCGGGCTCGTCCACCATGCCGGGCATTGCCCTGGAGTAGACGATGACAGACGCCGCCGCCCTCGCGCCCGCCCCTCACAAGGTGGAGACCGCGCCCGAGGATCGCGCGCGCCTGACCCTGGACGAGGACCTGCTGGCCTCGCCGGAACGGTTCTTCAATCGCGAACTGTCGTGGCTGGCCTTCAACCAGCGCGTCCTGGACGAGAGCGCCAACCCGCGCCACCCGCTGCTCGAGCGCCTGCGCTTCCTGTCGATCAGCGCCAACAACCTCGACGAGTTCTACATGGTCCGCGTCGCCGGCCTGAAGGGTCAGGTGCGCGAGGGCGTGCGCGTGGTCAGCCAGGACGGCCTGACGCCGGGCGAACAGCTGACCCGCATCAACGCCTCGGCCTTCGAGCTGATGAGCGAGCAGCAGAAGATCTGGCGCGAGGTGCGCGCCGAGCTGTGGGCCGAAGGCCTGAAGCTGCTGGACGCCAAGGACATCGTCGGCGCCGACCGCGACCGCGCCGAGGAGATCTTCAAGTCGCGCATCTTCCCGGTGCTGACGCCCCTGGCGGTGGATCCGGCCCACCCGTTCCCGTTCATTCCGAACCTGGGCTTCTGCCTGGCGCTGAAGCTGCGCCGGATCGCCGACGACAAGCACCTCTACGCCCTGGCTCCGATCCCCAACCAGGTGCAGCGCTTCTGGGAAATCGCCAGCACCGCCCGCGGCCGCAAGCGCGAGCGCAAGATCGTGGCGCTGGAAAGCTTCATCATCCTGTTCCTCGACCACCTGTTCCCCGGCTACGAGGTCGAGGGCCGGGGCCTGTTCCGCCTGATCCGCGACAGCGACCTGGAGATCGAGGAAGAGGCCGAAGACCTGGTGCGCGAGTTCGAGGCGCGCCTGAAGAAGCGCCGCCTGGGCCGCGTGGTGCGGGTCAAGATCCAGACCACCATGCCCGCCGACCTGCGCGACTTCATCATCGAGGGCCTGCGCGCCCAGCCCGAAGACGTGGTGCTGGTCGACGGCAAGCTGGGTCTCGCCCAGATGTCGGAACTGATCCCGCCGGACCGTCCCGACCTGAAGTTCAAGCCCTACAACGCCCGCTTCCCCGAGCGGGTGCGCGACCACGGCGGCGACTGCTTCGCGGCGATCCGCGAGAAGGACATCCTGGTCCACCACCCGTTCGAGAGCTTCGACGTGGTGGTGCAGTTCATCCGCCAGGCGGCCCGCGATCCCAACGTGCTGGCCATCAAGCAGACCCTCTACCGCACCTCCAAGGACAGCCCGATCGTGGCGGCCCTCATTGAGGCTGCCGACAACGGCAAGAACGTCACCGCTCTGGTCGAGATCAAGGCCAGGTTTGACGAAGAAAACAATCTGAAGTGGGCTCGCGATCTGGAGCGGGCCGGCGTGCACGTGGTGTTCGGCTTCGTCGACTGGAAGACCCACGCCAAGCTGTCGGTCGTGGTGCGGCGCGAGGGCGACTCCTTGCGCACCTACTGCCACTTCGGCACCGGCAACTATCACCCGCAGACGGCGCGGGTTTACACCGACCTTTCCTTGTTCACCTGCGATCCGGCCATGGGTCGCGACGGCGGCAAGCTGTTCAACTTCATCACCGGCTACGCCCAGCCCGGCGCGCTGGAAAAGCTGTCGTTCTCGCCCCAGACCCTCAAGCCCGACCTGCTGGCCATGATCGCCGCCGAGGCCGCCAACGCCGCGCCGGCAAGCCGGCCGGCATCTGGGCCAAGATGAACGCCGTGGTCGATCCGCAGATCATCGACGCCCTCTACGCCGCCAGCCAGGATGGCGTGCAGATCGATCTGGTGGTGCGCGGCATCTGCTGCCTGCGTCCAGGCATTCCGGGCCTATCCGAGAACATCCGCGTCAAGTCGATCGTCGGCCGTTTCCTGGAGCACGCCCGCGTCGTGGCCTTCGCCAACGGCGCCGACATGCCCAGCGCCCAGACCCGCGCCTTCATCAGCTCGGCCGACTGGATGCCGCGCAATCTGGACCGCCGGGTGGAAAGCCTGGTGCCGATCGAGAACCCGACCGTGCACCAGCAGGTGCTGAGCCAGATCATGGTCGCCAACCTCAACGACGAGGCCCAGAGCTGGCGCCTCGACCGCGAAGGCCACTACGCCCGCGACCCGGCCTGGGACAGCAAGGGCGCGTTCTCGGCCCACGAGTACTTCATGACCAATCCCAGCCTGTCGGGACGCGGCCATCACGTGCAGGACATGCCGCGCGCCTTCGATCACGTCGGCCCCAAGCGCAAACGCTGAGGGTCCGGCGCCGAAAAACTGGGGAGCGACGGCTTTCGTGACGGTTTCGTCCAAGGCCGCTGCTTCCCCTGCGCGACGAATGCGTTAAACCAGCCTCATGCCTCTCTCGGCGCCGCGCGACGCGGCCGTGATCGATATCGGCTCCAACTCGGTCCGCCTTGTGGTGTACCGGCTGGAAGGTCGCGCCATCTGGACCGTCTTCAACGAGAAGGTGCTGGCCGGCCTTGGCCGTGAGCTCGGCTCCAAGGGTCGCCTGGCGCCGGACGGCGTCGCCCAGACCCTGGCGGCGCTGAAACGCTTCAAGGCGGTGCTGGAGGCCGTGCAGCCGGCCGAGACCTTCGTGGCCGCCACCGCCGCGGTGCGCGAGGCCAGCGACGGCGCCGAGTTCGTCCGGCGCGTGGCCGAAGAGACCGGCCTCACCATCCGCGTGCTCTCGGGCGAGGAAGAAGCCCGCTACGCCGCCCTGGGCGTGCTGGCCGGGGCGCCCGACGCCACCGGCGTGGTCGGCGACCTGGGCGGGGCCAGCCTTGAGCTGGTGCGGCTGGAGCCGACCGGCGCGGGCCAGGGCGTGACCCTGCCGCTGGGCCCGTTCAGCCTGGGCCTGACCGAAGGCTTCGACGCCGACCGCGTGAGGCGCCTGGCCGCCCTGCGCCTGGCCCCCGTGGCCGAGGTGTTCAAGGCCGACGCCTTCCACGCCGTCGGCGGCGCCTGGCGCAACCTGGCCCTGCTGCACATGCGCCTGTCCGGCTATCCGCTGCAGGTGGTGCACCAGTACGAGATCGGCCGCAGCGAGGCCCTGGAGGCCGCGCGCCTGGTCTCTCACCAGTCCAAGAGTTCGCTCGAGCGCATCGAGGGGATGTCCAAGAAGCGCATCGAGACCCTGCCCTACGCCGCCGTGGTGCTGGAGAGCCTGATCGAGCGCCTGGACCTCAAGCGCATCGAGATCTCGGCCTTCGGCGTACGCGAGGGCCTGCTGTTCGAAGCCATGGCGCCGCGCGTGCGGGGCCTGGATCCGCTGATCGAGGGCTGCGCCTCGCTGACGGCCCGCCAGGGCGTGGCCGACGACCTGGGCGTGGCGCTGCAGGCCTGGCTGGAGCCGGCCTTCGGCAAGCTGGAAAGCCTGTTCGATGGCCGCGACGCGGTGCTGCTCGCCGCCGCCTGCCGGCTGGCCGACCTGGGCGCGCGCCTGCACCCCGACCATCGCGCCGACCTCGTCTTCGAGCAGGTGCTGCGCGCCCCGATCGCCGGCCAGACCCACGTGGAGCGCGCCTTCCTGGCCGCCGCCGCCTTCGCCCGCCATTCGACGCCGTTCAACCCGCCCGAGATGGACGTTCTGGAGCGCCTGCTGACCCCTGCCCGCCTCAAGCGCGCCCGGGCCCTGGGCGCAGCCATCCGCCTGGGCTGCGACCTGTCGGGCCGCAGCCCGGCCCTCCTGTCGCGTTCGCGGCTGGCGATCGAGAAGTCCGACGTGCAGCTGTCGGCCGAGCCCGGCTATGCGGCGCTCCTGCTGGGCGAACAGACCGCCAAGCGCGCCAGCAGCCTGGCCCAGGTCCTGGGGCTGAGGCTGAAGGTGCTGCCGCTGTAGCCGAGCAGGCTCCGCGACAGCGCGCCGCAGGCGAACGACGTTCTCCCGGCATGGTTTGTTAGCCACGCACGCCGAAGCTTCTCCTCCTCAGCACGGGGAGAAAACCGACATGCAGAAGCAGGTCGCCTTAGACGTCCAAGACACCATCGACGCCGCCTCGCAGGCGCCGGCGCGGCCCCAGGTGGTCCGCCTGGCCGGCGCTTCAGCCAAGCCGGTGGAAAGCCCGGCCAGGCGGCTGCAGAGCGATGTCGCCGCCGCCTTCGGGGCCCGGCAGGGATGGTCGGTGCGGCGCACGGTGGTGCTGGGGGCGGCCTATCACGCCGTGATCCTGTCGGCCCTGTTCATGGCGGCCTTCGAGACCTTCACCCACGTCGCCGGCTAGGCGGCTTCCTCGCCGCCCAGCACGCGCACCAGCACGGCGTAGAGCGCGGTCACCTCGAACGGCTTTTCCACGAAGTCCTGCATGCCGGCGGCGCGGCAGGCGGCGATGTCGCCGTCGGTCACGGCGCCGGTGACGGCGATCACCGGGGTGGCGCGGTTGCGGCCCTCGGCCCGCAGGCGGCGGGTGGTGTCCAGGCCGTCGAGGCCGGGCATGTTGACGTCCATCAGGATGGCGTCGAAGCGGGTCTCGCCGGCCAGCAGCAGGGCCGTCTCGCCGTCAGGGGCTAGGGTCACCGCCAGTCCGAAGGCCTCCAGCACCTGGGCCAGGGTGCGGCGGTTGATCTCGTGGTCGTCGACGACCAGCACGGCCGTCGCATCGGAAAAGCCGTCGGCCGAGGCGTCCAGCGGCTCGGGCGTCGGCGGCTCCTCGCCTACCGGGGCCGGCAGGGTCAGAACGAAGCGCGCGCCGCTTCCCTCGGCCGATTCCGCCGTCAGGTCGCCACCCATCAGGCGCGAGAGATCGCGGCTGATGGCCAGGCCAAGCCCAGTGCCGCCGAAGGTTCGGGCCGTGTCGGCGCCCAGCTGGTCATAGGCCGTGAACAGCCGCGCCAGTTGCTCGGGGCCAAGGCCAGGACCGGTGTCGGTGACCGCCAGCGTCAGCACAAGGCCGCCCTCGGCCCGCGCGGCCATGGTCAGCGCCACGCAGACCCGGCCCTCGGGCGTGAACTTGATGGCGTTGGACAGCAGGTTGTTGAGCACCTGGCGCAGGCGCACCGGGTCGCCCTTGATCCAGCGCGGCAGATGACGCCCGCCGGTGAAGCGCAGGGCCAGTCCCTTGTCTCGCGCCTCGGCCCGCCAGAACCGCAGGGTGTCGCAGATCACGGTGCGGGGCGAGAAATCGATCAGCTCGACGCTCATGCGGCCCGCCTCGATCTTCGACAGGTCGAGCAGGTCGTTGAGCAGGGCCCGCATCATCACGCCGGCGTCGGCGATCAGGTCGGCCTTGGCCTTGGCCTGGCCGCCGGTTCCGCGGGCGATCTCGCCGGCCCCGGCCAGGATGGCGCTGAGCGGCGTGCGCAGTTCGTGGCTGACCATGGCGACGAACGCGCTCTTGGCGGCGTCGGCGGCCACGGCCTGCTCGCGGCGGATCTCGGCGGCGGCGCGGGCCTCGCGCTCGGCCAGCAGGGTCTGGCGCGACCAGCCGAAGACCAGCGAGGTGACCAGCACCATCAGCCCGCTGCCGATCAGGAAGGCCTTCACGCCGACGTCTTCGTGGTTGCCGGCCAGGATGGGCGAAGCGAACAGATAGCCCAGATGCGGCGTGGCGGTGACCGCGAAGGCCAGCCGCGAGCCCTTGGCGCCCATCAGGGCGGTCATCACCGAGCCGGCCAGCAACAGGGCGCCGCCGGCTGCGCCGGCCGGCAGGCCCGTCCGCCACAGCGGCACCGCCAGCCAGCCGAACGCGACGGCCAGCAGGAAGTCGGCGCCCAGGCAGGCGAGCACCCAGCGGTGCGGATTTCCGTCGAAAGCGCGCAGGGCGAGGGCCTGAAGACCTTGCGCCGCAAGACAAGCCAGCGCCCAGGGCATCATGAAGGAGAACCGCGGCGCCAGGCCGATCGCCGCACAAACCATCGCGATGACGAAGAGCCGCAGCGGAATCTGCTGCCGCAGGGCCTTGGCGGGCCTTGCATAATTACGCGCGGCCCTGACCAGCCACGGATCCTGTTCCGCGTACGCCAACTCGACCCAATTCCCCAGTCTTCGGCCGTCCCCACAGCCGATTACCCCCGCGACGCTTATAGCGCCCGGAGGTCAACAATCGTTTTTCAAAACATGTCGGCCACAAGACGGCTGTGCCGTCTTGCACAAAAGGCGGCGCCTGAACTTGGCGCTCGGGGCCTCGACGGCGCAACCCTCTTTTGAGTCGCGCCGCCGACAGACCAGGGATCAGGCCGGACGCGGGGTCCGGCGAACTTCGACGACGCGGACCTTGATCCCGTCGAGCACCAGGGCCAGTTCGCCCCGCTTGATCTTGAGGGCGTCGCTGCCGAACGCCTCGCGACGCCAGCCCTGCAGCGCGGGCGTATCGGCCTCGTCGTCGGCCGCGATCTTCTCGAGGTCCGAAACGGTGGCGATCAGCTTGGACGCCACGCCGGCTTCCTCGGCGCGGGCCTTGAGCAGCACCTTCAGCAGCTCGACCACGGCGCCGGCCGAAGGCGGCGGCGGCGGGCCGGGCTTGTCGACCACGGGCGCATAGCCTTCAGGGTCGGCCAGGGCCGCCTTGATCGCGGCGATCAGGTCGGGACCGAACTTGCTGCCGCCGAAGCCCTTGGGCACGCCGCGCAGGGTGTTGAGCCCCTCCAGCGAGGTCGGGGCCTGGGTGGCCAGCTCGTCGATGGCCTCGTCCTTGAGGATGCGGCCGCGCGGCTGGTCACGCTGCTGGGCCGTGCGCTCGCGCCAGGCCGAGACCGACTTGAAGACGGCCAGGTACTTGGCTTGCGTCTTGCGCGGACGCAGACGGCGCCAGGCCTTCTCCGGGTCGACATCGTAGGCGGCCGGATCGCTCAGAGCCTTCATCTCCTCCTCGACCCAGGCCAGGCGGCCTGATTCCTGGAGGCGATCGCGCAGCACCGGGAACAGGCGCGCCAGGTGCGTCACGTCGGCCAGGGCGTAAGCCAGCTGGGCGTCGGTCAGCGGGCGGCGCGCCCAGTCGGTGAAGCGGCTCGACTTGTCGATCTCGATCTTCAGCATCTGACGCACCAGGGCGTCATAGGCGATCTGCTCGCCGAAACCCGCGGCCATGCCGGCCACCTGGGTGTCGAACAGAGGCGTAGGCATCGCCTTCAGATTATTGAAGATTTCGACATCCTGGCGCGCGGCGTGGAACACCTTCAAGAGGGTCTCGTCGCGCATCAGCTCGAGCAGCGGCTCGAGGTCGATGCCCTCGGCCAGCGGGTCGATCACCGCGTCGGAAACGGGCGAAGCGACCTGGATCAGGCAGAGCTTGGGCCAATAGGTGGTCTCGCGCATGAACTCGGTGTCCACGGCGATGAAGGGCTGCCCCTTCAAACCATTACAGAACTCCGCCAGCTCGGCGGTGGTGGTGATCGGCGTCATCGGCTGCTAATAGCCTCGCGCACCCCCGAGTCTGCAAGCGTCAAGCGTTGCGGAGCAGCCACTTTTCTGTCCCAAAGCGCCCCGGAAGGGTCGCAAGAGGGCCTGGAACCACAGATGAGCGACCCGATGAGCGATCCGAAGACCGACCAAGCCGGCGGCCTGACCTACGCCCAGGCGGGCGTGGACATCGATGCCGGCAACGCCCTCGTCGACGCGATCAAGCCGCTGGCCAAGGCGACTCGCCGTCCGGGCGCGGAAGCCAGCCTGGGCGGCTTCGGCGCGCTGTTCGACCTCAAGGCCGCCGGCTACGAGGACGCCCTGCTGGTGACCACCACCGACGGCGTCGGCACCAAGCTGCGCATCGCCATCGACGCGGGCATGCACGCCACGGTCGGCATCGACCTGGTGGCCATGTGCGTCAACGACCTGCTGGCCCAGGGCGCCGAGCCGCTGATGTTCCTGGACTACTTCGCCACCGGCAAGCTCGACGTCGAGACCGCCAAGAGCGTGGTCGCCGGCATCGCCGAGGGCTGCAAGCTGGCCGGCGCGGCCCTGGTTGGCGGCGAAACCGCCGAGATGCCGGGCATGTACGGCGACGGCGAATATGACCTGGCCGGCTTCTCGGTCGGCGCGGTCGAGCGCGACGGCGTCCTGCCCAAGCTGGACAAGCAGCGCGCCGGCGACGTGATCATCGGCATCGGCTCGTCGGGCCCGCACTCGAACGGCTACTCGCTGGTGCGCCGCGTGGTGGAGCGCTCGGGCCTGGCCTGGGACGCCCCCTGCCCCTTCGAGGAAGGCAAGACGCTGGCCGAGGCCCTGATGGCCCCGACCCGCATCTATGTGAAGTCGATCCTGCCGCTGCTGCAGTCGGGCCGGGTCAAGGGCGGCGCCCACATCACCGGCGGCGGCCTGATCGAGAACCCGCCGCGCTGCATCGCCGAAGGCCTGGTTCCCGAGTTCGACTGGAACGCCTGGCCCCTGCCGCCCGTGTTCGAATGGCTGCAGGAAGTCGGCCAGATCGACGCCCATGAACTGCGCCGCACCTTCAACTGCGGCGTCGGCTTCATCCTGATCGTCGCCCAGAGCGACGTCGAGCCCGTGCTCGCCGCCCTGCTCAACGCCGGCGAAGACGCCTTTGTCTGCGGTCAGCTGGCCAAGGCGTGATGACGGCGAAGACCAAGGTCGCCGCCCTGATCTCGGGCCGGGGCTCCAACATGGAAGCCCTGGTCCGCGCCGCCCAGGACCCGGCCTGCCCGTTCGAGATCGCGCTCGTCCTGGCCAACAAGGCCGACGCCGGCGGTCTGGCGACCGCGCAGGCCGCCGGGATCGAGGCGCTGTGCGTTCCGAGCAAGCCCTTCGGCAAGGACCGCGAGGCCCATGAGCGCGCGGTCGACGCGGCCTTGCGCGAACGCGGTATCCAGGTCATCGCCCTGGCCGGCTACATGCGGATCCTCACCCCGTTCCTGGTCGACGCCTGGGAAGGCCGGATGCTGAACATCCATCCGTCCCTGCTGCCCAAGTATCCGGGCCTGGACACCCACGCCCGCGCCATCGCGGCGGGCGAAGCGGAGGCCGGCTGCACCGTGCACCTGGTCACCGCCGGCGTGGACGAAGGCCCGATCCTGGGCCAGGCCCGCGTGGCGATCGAGCCCGGCGACGACGACCACGCCCTGGCGGCGCGGGTTCTGGTGGAAGAGCACAAGCTCTATCCGGCGGTGCTGGCGGCGTTCGTCCGGGAGCTCTGAGGCTCAGTCCGCCAGAGGCCCCTTGCGGTCGCGGTCTACGCCGTAGAGCCCGTCCGGATCCGCCACGCGCCTCGCCTCGCACGCCTTCCAGGCGGCGTCCCAGTCCATCTCCTCGCTGAGCGCGCCGTCCTGCCCGTACAGCCGCCAGATGGGCAGAGCGGACGCCACGGAATCGTGGACCGCCTCTTCCAGCGTGAGGAACCAGGCGCTGTCCATGCCGATCGCCCCCTCGCCCCCGTCGTCGCCCGTCCAGACAAGGCCCCACGGGTTGGCCGGACCGAAGCCCTGCTCGCAATAGGCGATGGCCACCTTGGAACGGGCGAGGCCCTCGACGACGTTCCAGCAGACGTACTGCTGGCCAGGCTCGCCATAGTCCCAGTCGCGCAGGATCGGCCGGGGTTCGACGAGCAGGCTCCTGACGTGATCCCTGACCCTGGGGTCGGCGATCGCCTCAAGTTCGCGCTCCACAAGCCCGCTCAGGCGCTTGGCGTCGATCATTCCTGCGCTCCAAACAAAAAGGCCGGCGGGTCGCCCCGCCGGCCTTTTCATAACCTAAAGCTCGAAAGCCTTAGCCGACGATGTCGGCGTCGGTGAAGAACTGGGCGATTTCGATGCCGGCGTTCTCGAGGC
>PJUL01000224.1_pt1 | contig 46752 bp, 38 predicted proteins | sample 1512221 | NCBI WGS metagenome assembly PJUL01 (sample SAMN08177667, study PRJNA422409) | Feces metagenome, whole genome shotgun sequencing project.
TCTTGTAGCGCAGCATCATGTTGCGCTGCATGTGCGGGCGGCGCAGGTCCATCACGCGGTGCGTGAGGCGCGTGGTCTCCGACAGGTTCTCGTCGTCCATCTGGAAGGGTGGGGTGACGGACGGGTTGAGCACGTTCAGCTCGTGGCACAGCACTTCGATCTGGCCGCTTTTAAGCTTGTCGTTGGTGGTGCCAGCGGGACGCGAGCGCACCACACCTTTGACCTGCACGCAGAACTCATTGCGCACGTCTTCCGCCGTCTTGAACATCTCGGCGCGATCAGGGTCGCAAACCACCTGCACATAGCCTTCACGGTCTCGCAGGTCGATGAAGATCACGCCACCATGGTCACGGCGACGGTTCACCCAGCCCGACAGGGTGACGGTTTGGCCCATCAGGGCTTCGGTCACAAGACCGCAATAGTGGGAACGCATGGCCATGGCTATCACTTCCGGCGCCGCTGTGGCGCATTGTTAGAAAGGTTTCACTTATTTGGGAGACACGAGCGTGGTGTCGGGAGGGGCCACCACGCCCATCGAAACAATGTATTTGAGGGCGGCGTCCACACTCATGTCGAGTTCGACGCAGTCGCTCTTGCGCACCATCACAAAATAGCCGCCGGTGGGGTTGGGCGTGGTGGGCACATACACACTGAGAAATTCGTCGCGCAGGTAAGCCGCCACCTCGCCATTGGGCGAGCCGGTCACAAAAGCCACCGTCCAGACGCCTTCACGCGGCCACTGCACCAGCACCGCCTTGCGAAACGCGTTGCCGCTTTCGGAAAACAAGGTGTCGGACACCTGCTTGACGCTGGAATAGATGGAGCGCACCACCGGAATGCGGTGCACCACCGCGTCGCCCCATTGCACCAGCTTGCGCCCGGCAAAGTTGCTGGCAACAGCCCCCACCACCAGCAGGATGAGCAGGGTGAGCACCACACCAAAGCCGGGCACATGAAAACCGATGAGGCGGTCCGGGTGCCAGGCCTCCGGCAGGATCTGCAGGGTCTGGTCGAGCGTGCTCACGATCCAGTGCAGCACCCACGCGGTGATCACGCCGGGCACGATCACCAGCAGGCCGGTCAGCAGCCATTTGCGCAAGGCAGACATTCCGGGGCTCAGCTCGTGGATGCTGAGGAAGAACCGCCCCCAGCGCTTGATGGGCTTGCGCTGGTAGCTTCTTTTTTAGGAGCATCAGGGGCACTGGCAGGCGCTGCTGGCTCGGACTTGGCGGATTCCTTGCCCTCCGTGGCGGGGGCCGAAGTGGCAGAGCCGCCACTGTTGCCACCCCGGAAGTCCGTCACATACCAGCCTGAGCCTTTGAGCTGAAAACCTGCCGCCGTCACCTGCTTGGTGAACGTGGCAGCCCCACACGCGGGGCACTCGGACAGCGGGGCATCCGAGATTTTCTGCAGAACGTCTTTGGCATGGCCGCAGGAGCTGCATTTGTAGGCGTAGATGGGCATGGAGAGGTTGCTGGCGGGAAAATCAATGAAAAAGGAGCAACCCGAAAGTCGCTCCAAGCCCACGATTATAAAACGCGGCCGATATTCAAGGCCGGGCAGCCTTCTGCTGGAGGTAGCGGCGGCGTTCGCGCGCCGCGATCAGATAGCTCGCCACGATCACAAACACGGCCACCACACCGATCACGATGGTGGCCAGCGCGTTGACCGTTGGGTCCAGCCCCAGGCGCGCACGCGAGAAAATCACCAGCGGCAGCGTGGTGGAGCCTGGACCGGAGAGGAACGCAGAAATCACCACATCGTCCAGCGACAGCGTGAAGGTCAGCAGCCACGCCGCCATGAGCGACTGGCCGATGCTGGGCAGGGTGACGTAGAAAAACACCTGCGGCGGGCGGGCACCCAGGTCTTGGGCGGCCTCTTCCAGTTGCGGGTTCAGGTCGCGCATGCGCGCTGACAGCACCACCGTGGCATACGCCACACCCACCAGCAAGTGGCCGATCCAGATGGTGACCAGGCCTCGCTCGGGGTAGCCGAAGGCGCGCTGCATGGACACCAGCATGAGCAGCAGCGACAGCCCCACCAGCACGTCGGGCATCACCAGCGGCGCGCGCGTGACGGCCGCAAAAAGCGCCCGGCCGCGCCAGCGCGGCATGCGCTCCAGCGCCAGCGCCGCCATCGTGCCCAGCACCACCGCCCCCGTGGCCGTGGCTGCGGCAATGCGCAATGAAAGAAACAGACCGTCCCGGATGGCCTGGTCCTGCGCGAGCTTTTCATACCAGCGCAGGCTGAAACCCGTCCACACATTGGGCACGGGCGATTCGGTGAAGCTGAACACCACCAGCGCCACGATGGGGAGGTAGAGGAAGGCAAAACCGGCCAGCAGCCAGATGCGACCGGTCCAGCGCGCGACAGGGGTGGCGATCATGCCTTGCGCTCCTTGCGTTCTGCCGCGTCCTGGCTGCGGTTGAGCAGCGCCAAAGGCAGGATGATCAGCATCACCATCACCACGGCCACGGACGACGCCACGGGCCAGTCGTTGTTGGCAAAGAATTCGTCCCAGAGCACGCGGCCGATCATCTGCGTCTCCGGCCCGCCGAGCAGCTCGGGAATCACGTATTCGCCCACACACGGAATGAACACCAGCATGGCCCCTGCCATGAGCCCGCTGCGCGACAACGGCACCGTGATGCGCCAGAACGCCTGCCATGCCGTGGCACCCAGGTCCTGAGCAGCCTCCAGCAGGCGCAGGTCCATCTTGGACAGTGTGGCGTACAGCGGCAGCACCATGAAGGGCAAGTAGGTGTAGGTCATGCCCAGCACCAGCGAGAAGGGGCTGTACATCAGCTGGCCGGGCGCGGGAATGAGGCCCAGCCAGTAGAGCAGCTTGTCACCACCGCTGGCGACCAGCCAGTGGCCGATCCAGCCGGTTTCCGCGTCCAGAAGCCCTTTCCAGGCATAGACGCGCAGCAGGAAGCTCGACCAGAACGGCAGCATCACGCCCATGAGCAGCAACGGCTGCAGCGCCGACGACGCGCGCGCCATGAAATAGGCGAATGGGTAGCCGATGGCAATGCACACGGCCGTGGTGACGGCAGCGTACAACAGCGAACGGCCGTAGGTGGAAAGGTACAGGCTGTCGTTGAGCAGCAGCGCATAAGCCTGCAACTGGCCCGTGAAGGCCCAGCCCTCTTCCGTCCGCGTGAACAGCGACGACAGCTGCGCTCCATCCGTCTCCAGGAAACTGATGCGCAGCACGATGAGGAACGGCAGCACGAAGAACACGAGCAGCCAGGCAGCCGGCACACCCGCCACCAGCCGCCAGCCCCAGCGCGCGCGGGGTGCCTTGTGCGATTGCGCGACCATCGATTACTCCGTGAGCACGATTTGCGAGCCGGGCGGCCACGAGGCCCAGACGGCATCACCGGGCGCGAAGGGCATGGTGCCTTCGCGATGGTCGTTTTCCACATGCACCTTCAGCCGCGCGCCGCTGGGCAGTTCCAGGTGGAACATGGTGCTGTCGCCAAAGTAGGAAAAAGCCGTGACCACGCCCCGCACACAGTTGCCACCCTCGGCAGGCGCCTGCGCCGAAATGTCGATCTTCTCGGGCCGCACGGCCACGGTCACTGCCTCGCCACCCTGCTGCGCGAGCGGCTGGGCAAAACGGTGCACCAGATCAGCGCAGCGGACCTCCTGCGGCCCCGCCACAGTGCCGTCCATCAAATTGACGTTGCCGATGAAGTCGGCCACAAAGCGGTTGGCGGGGTTCTCATACACCTGAGCGGGCGCACCGATCTGCAACAGACGGCCCTGGCTCATCACCGCAATGCGCGAGGCCATCATCATGGCCTCTTCCTGGTCGTGCGTGACGAGCACGCAGGTCACGCCGATGCTGTGGATGATGTTGACCAGCTCAATCTGCGTTTCTTCGCGAAGCTTCTTGTCGAGTGCGCCCAGGGGCTCGTCGAGCAGCAGCAACTGGGGCCGTTTGGCCAGGCTGCGCGCCAGCGCCACGCGCTGCTGCTGCCCGCCCGACAACTGGTGGGGCTTGCGGCGTGCCAGCGGCTCCATCTGCACCAGGCGCAGCATGGCATCCACACGCTCGGCCACCTCGGCCTTGGGCAGGCCGTCGCGGCGCAATCCAAAGGCGATGTTGTCCCAGACGCTGAGGTGCGGGAACAGCGCATACGACTGGAACATCATGTTCACGGGCCGCTCGTAGGGCGGGCGGCCTGCCAAGTCCACGCCGCCCAGCAGCACACGGCCTGAGGTCGGCGTTTCAAAGCCTGCCAGCATGCGCAGCAAGGTGCTCTTGCCCGAGCCCGAGGAGCCCAGCAGCGCAAAAATCTCGCCGCGCGCAACGTCCAGGCTGACATGGTCTACCGCCCGGAAGCTGCCGAAATCCTTGGTGACCGATTCGATGCGCAGAAATGCGCCATCCGCCGGGGAAGCAGGGTTCATGATGGCGTCAACAGATAAAAATGAATCAGCGGTTGGCTTTGAAATTGGTGAAGGTGCGCGTGACCAGGCGCAGCGTCGCTTGGTCCGGCGTGTCGGGCGCGATCATGGTGGCCAGTGCTTCGGCATTGGGGAACACCGCCGGGTCCTGCGCCAGCACAGGGTTCACGTGCTTCATCGACGCCTTGTTAGGGTTGGCGTAGAACACCTTGTTGGTAAGCGATGCATGAACTTCCGGGCGCAGGATGTAGTTGATCCACTTGTGCGCGTTTTCAGGGTGCTTGGCGTCCTTGGGGATGGCCATGGTGTCAAAGAACAGCAGGCCGCCCATCTTGGGCAGCAGCACCTGCAGGTTTTGCGGAGCCTTCGCTTTTGCCGACTTGTCCTTGGCGATCATGATGTCGCCGGACCAGCCCACCACGGCACACAACTGGCCGCGTGCCATCTGATCGATGTAATCGGAACCCGAGCCAGCGAAGCGCGTGACCGATGGCCGAATCGCCTTGAGCATCTTGCCGGCTTCAGCGTAATCGGCTGCGTCCTTGCTGCGCGGGTCCTTGCCGATGTATTTCAGCGCAATGGGCATGATCTCGGACGCCGTGTCGAGGAAGGACACGCCGCAGCCCTTGAGCTTGGAGATGTATTCGGGCTTGAACACCAGGTCCCAGGCGTTCTCGGGCATGGGCATGCTGCCCAAAGCCTTCTTAACCTTGTCCACATTGATGCCCACGGTGGTGTAGCCCCACATCCAGTCCACAAGGTACTCGTTGCCTGGATCGGTCTTGGCCAGTTGCGCCTGAATGGCTGGGTCGAGGTTGGCCAGATTGGGAATCTTCGACTTGTCGAGCTTTTGCAGCAGACCGGCCTGAATCTGCATCTTGGCGAAGTGCGAGCCGGGCACCACGATGTCGTAACCCGACATGCCCGCCACCAGTTTGGCATGCAGGGCTTCGTTGCTGTCGAAGAGGTCATAACGGACCTTGATGCCCGTTTCCTTTTCGAAATTCTTGATGGTGTCTTCGGCGATGTAATCGCCCCAGTTGTAGATATTCAGAACCGGTGGCTCTTGTTGGGCGTGCGCGGCAACCGACACGGTTCCCAGGGCGGCCACCAGAAGTGCGCCCAGACGGCGCGTTGTTGCATGCAGAACAGTCAGCTTCATGACCCCTTGACCCTTTCTTCAACAATCCAGAGAACGCACAAAATGGGCGCGATTATCCACGGTTGCACCGTGCGGGGAAACCCGTCAATTTGGAGGAATTTCCTCCAAAAATGCCAAAAATCCGCTAGATGAAAAGGCGCAGCCGCAGCAGGACTGCTACCAAGCAACCCAATACAAAACCCATGCCAACGTACAGCAACGCCCGCAGCGAGCGGTTGGATCGGTTCTGCGCGAGAAGAAGCTCTTCCAGTTTCTCGGTGCGTTTGTCAGGTCGCTGGCGCAGAAAATCGTAGAGCAGGCGCGGCAGTTCGGGCAGCATCTTGGCGTAGTGCGGCGCCTCGGCGCGCAATTCGCGCAGAACGCGCTGCGGGCCCATCTGTTCCAGCATCCACTTTTCCAAGAAAGGTTTGGCGGTGCTCCACAGGTCCAGGTCCGGGTCGAGCTCGCGGCCCAAACCCTCGATGTTCAGCAAGGTTTTTTGCAGCAGCACCAGTTGGGGCTGGATTTCGACATGAAACCGGCGTGAGGTCTGGAACAGGCGCATCAGCACCATGCCCAGCGAGATTTCCTTAAGCGGGCGATCAAAATACGGTTCGCACACCGCGCGGATGGCCGATTCGAGGTCGTTCGCACGGGTTTCAGGCGGCACCCACCCGCTTTCGATGTGCAACTCGGCCACGCGCTTGTAGTCGCGCCGGAAAAACGCCACGAAATTCTGCGCTAGGTATTCCTTGTCGGATTCCGTGAGCGTGCCCACGATGCCGAAGTCCAGCGAGATGTAGCGGCCGAAAGTAGCGGGCTCCAGGCTCACCTGGATGTTGCCCGGGTGCATGTCGGCATGGAAAAAGCCGTCGCGAAACACCTGGGTGAAGAAGATCGTGACGCCATCGCGCGCCAATTTGGGGATGTCCACGCCCGCCTCGCGCAGGCGGTCCATCTGGCTGATGGGCACGCCGTTCATGCGCTGCATGACCATCACCTCCGGATGACAAAAATCCCAGAAGATCTCGGGGATCAGCACCAGGTCCAGCCCCTGCATGTTGCGGCGCAGTTGCGCCGCATTGGCGGCCTCACGCACCAGGTCCAGCTCGTCGTGCAGGTAGTTGTCGAACTCGGCCACCACTTCCCGAGGCTTGAGGCGCTTGCCGTCGGCCGACAGTCCTTCCACCCAGCCGGCCATCATGCGCATCAGGCTCAGGTCTTTCTCGATGACCGGCAACATGCCCGGGCGCAGCACCTTCACGGCCACCTCGCGCAGCGTTCCGCTGCGGTCCCGCAGGGTGGCGAAGTGGACCTGCGCAATCGAGGCGCTGGCCACCGGCGTGCGATCAAAGGACACAAACACCTCGTCCACTGGCCGCCGAAACGCGCGCTCGATGGTGGCGATGGCAATGTCGGGATGGAACGGTGGCACACGGTCCTGCAGACGCGCCAGCTCGTCGGCCACGTCCGGGGGCAGCAGGTCGCGGCGGGTGGAAAGCACCTGGCCGAACTTGACGAAGATGGGGCCCAGGCGCTCCAGTGCCTCACGCAGCCGCTGGCCGCGCGGCGCGTCCAGGTTGCGCCCGATGGAAAGAATGCGCGACGCCAGCCGAAGCCAGGGCTTCTGAAAACTGTCCAGCACCAGGCCATCCAGGCCGTAGCGGAATACCACCCACAGGATGGTGACCCCTCTCAGAAAACGCTTCATGTGTCCGCCCGACCGGGCTCACTGACAGGCGCTGCAGTGGGTGCGGGCGCCGTCGATGGTGCGGGGCTATAGACCGGGGCGGCGGCAGGTGCGAAACCAGCCCCCGGCGCCATGCGCGCGCCCACAAACTGGCGCAGCGCCTGGGCCGCGCGTCCTGCGATCTGCGCCACGGTATGGGCGGGCGCGTCGCCAATCACGCGTGCCAAGTCCTCTTCCACGTCCCAGCGCACATGGTCAACCAGCCAGTTGATTTCGGCCGCGAGCTGTACGTCGCCTTCAATGCGGATGGACGGCTTGTCGCCGCGCAGGGCCGCCTGGGCGAGCGAGAGGGGAGAGGTTTCGGTCACTTCAAGCCGCAGGTCCGGCACGGCAGCCTCAGGTGCCAAATTGAACAGCCCTGCCGGCGTGATGACCAGTGCCATCGAATACGCGCGCCACTGAACGCGCGCGATGCGGCCTTTTTGGCGCACCAGACGGTCCATGGCCTCCGGTTCCTGCATCAGCACGTGATTGAGGAACAGCACCACACGCTGCTGCACCTCATGCACCAGCCATTGCGGAGGTTGCGGGCCGGCGGCCACACGCTCGAAGAGGCCGTCCAGAAAGGAAAAAGGGGACTGTGGTGTTGCCATAGTCCCCGATTATTCCCTGAACTGGGAAGCCCCCAAAACTGGGGCTTTTGCTTTGTTACTGCAGTGCTTGCACGCCAGCCACCAGCCAGCCGCTGCTGCCCGACTTGGACTTGGTCATGTTCCACACCTCGCGGAACGGGCTTGGGCCTGCGGAGAGTTCCTCGCGGATCATGCCGGAGAACTCGACGCTGGCCATGTAGCCGTCGCCCAGGTCTTCAATGCCCAGCAGCTGGGCTTCGATCATGACCACATCCGTGTGGTTGGGCTGAGCGCCGCGGTGGGCTTCGCGTTCGGCCAGCTGGGTGCGGATTTCGTCCAGCATGTTGTCGGTCATCATGGAGCGCAAGGTACTGATGTCCGAGCGGTCCCACGCTGCCTGCAGGGTCACGAAATTGCGTTTCGCGGCAGTCAGGAAACCTTCGGTGTCGAAGCCTTCAGGAACACCCCAATTTTGCGAGCCAGTCAGGCCGGAGCCAATGACCACACCTGTGCCCACCTGGCCGCCGGGGGTCTGGCGCGACGCGTCAAACGCCATGCTGCTGCGCTCCCAGGGGCGCGCAGATGCGTCGTTGCCCACGTTGTTGGGGCTGTACTGGGGTGGCACTTGTGCAGCGGCAGGCGTCGCGGAGCCTGCGCCCTGAAATGCAAACGGAGCGCCACCTGACGCGCTGCCAGAGCCATTGCGCGAACGCATCACCATCTTGAAGATGGCGAACGCAGCCATTGCCAGCAGCGCAATCATCAGGATGTTGGCAAAACCTTCGCCCAGGCCCAGCGAGTGCGCGAGCCAGGCCAAGCCCAGGCCAGCAGCCAGACCGCCCAGCATGGCACCCCAAGGCTTCTTGGCAGCCGCTGCGGCTGGCGCTGCTGCAGCAGCAGCGGGCTTGGCCGCAGCCGCGTTGGTGGCATTCTGTGCCGGAGCACCTGGTGTTGCCGGGGGCGTTGCCGCATCGCGCTGGGTCACGTTGCTCGATTGTTTGCCCATTGACTTGCCACCACCCATGCGGCGTGCATCTGCGTCAGCATGCGCAAACGCCAGCATCGCCACCAACACCACAGACCACAGTTTCATCATGACTTCTCCGTCTCCGTTAATCGCTGAGTGACTCACTCAGCACTTGATTCCAACATGCAAGGCCACAATCCCACCCGTCATGTTGTGATAGTCCACATGCCCAAAGCCATTTTTTTGCATGAGGCTTTTGAGTTCTTCCTGGCCTGGATGCATGCGGATCGATTCAGCAAGGTAGCGGTAGCTGGCATCGTCGCCCGCCACCAGCTTGCCCAGGCGCGGCAGCACCTTGAACGAATACCAGTCGTAGGCTTTCTCCAGCGGCTTGGCCACCTTCGAAAATTCGAGCACCAGCAACTTGCCGCCGGGTTTGAGCACACGGCACATCTCGGCAATCGCCTGGTCTTTGTGCGTCATGTTGCGCAGGCCAAACGCCACGCTCACCACGTCAAAGTGCGCGTCGGGAAACGGCAGCTTTTCGGCATCGCAGACCAGCGTCGGCAACACCACGCCCGCATTGATGAGACGGTCACGCCCCACGCGCAGCATGGCTTCGTTGATATCGGTGTGCACCACCCGGCCCGACGCGCCCACCTTTTTGGAAAACGCCAGCGCCAGATCACCGGTGCCGCCGGCAATGTCCAGCACCTGGCTGCCTTCGCGCAGATTGGCCACCATCACGGTGTAGGCCTTCCAGGCGCGGTGCATGCCGGCCGACATGAGGTCGTTCATCACGTCGTATTTGGAGGCCACCGAGTCGAACACGCCGCGCACGTGGCGAGCCTTTTCTTGCTCGTCAACCGACTGAAAACCGAAGTGAGTGGTGCTCATAAAAATAATGCTAGGCGCGTGAGCGCCAGAGGTACAGCGACAACCCCGCACTGAAATGGGGCATCTGTCGCAATTAGGACAACGCCATTTGAGAGAAAACGGCTTCTAGCGCTTATATACACAGCGCTAGCAGCTATCTTTTAAATAGCAACTCAACCGCAAGGGCTACCACCGCGCTGCACCGCTGCACAGTGCCGTAGCAGCCCGCTCACATCAATGGCTGCCGCATGCGTGGCCACCCGCACTGCCCTTTGGCGCCATGGGCGCGTCGCGGTCGGCCCCCGCGGCGGCCAGCCGCTCGGTGTACTGAGCCCACAGGGCATCTTGCTGCTGGCCCAATTCGTAGAGGTAATCCCAGCTGAAGATGCCACTCTCGTGCCCATCCGAAAACGTGGGCTTGACGGCATAGTTGCCCACGGGTTCCAGGTTGATCAGCGTGACTTCGCGTTTGCCGGTCTGCAGCACTTCTTGCCCGGGACCATGGCCCTGCACTTCGGCCGAGGGCGAGTACACGCGCATCAGCTCGAACGGAATGCGGAACGTGACACCGTCGGAGAAGCCCACCTCCAACACCCGCGATGCCTCGTGCACCGTGATGGCCTGCGGCGTGGGCGCGCCCGATTTCAAACCTGCCATGGATTCACCTGTGAGAAAACTGTTGCCAAAAAAGACCCTTGCGATTGTCCCACCAGCCCTGCGGCGCGCAGCCAACAGGGTTAACGGCTCGGCAATTGGGTCAGTTGCGATGTCAACTGCCCCTCGAGCGCTGGCAAGAGCGCTCGCACACCCGCCTCTAGCGCCGCAGGGCTGGGCCGCTGCGCCACCGCCCACACGGGCGCGGGGAAGTGGCTGTCCCAGTCAAACCGCGCAATCACGTGCCAGTGCAGGTGCGGCACCACGTTGCCCAGCGCCGCAATGTTGATTTTGGTGGGCGACAGATGCTGGCGCAGGGCCTGCTCCAGCACCACCACCGCATCCATGCAATGCATGCGGTCGGCGGCACCAAGGTCTGAAAACTCCGCCACATGGGCATTCCAGACCACGCGATAGAACGCCGGAAAGCCCGCTTCCTGCGCGCGGATGACGCGCAAACGGTCACCGCGCCACACCAAGGCGCCGCCATCGTCAGCGCACAACGGGCAGTTCGCCATCAAACGAGCACCCGCTCGATGCCGCCGTTGTTGGCGCGCTGCACGTACTCGGGCATCCAGTTCTCGCCCAGGATCTCGCGCGCCATCTCGACCACGATGTAGTCGGCTTCGAGCAAGCCGTTCTGCAGGTCGTCCTGGTAGCGGTTCAGGCCCTGCAGGCAGCTGGGGCAGCTGGTGAGGATCTTCACGTTGTCCTGCGCCGCCACGGCGCCGCTTTCACGCAGCTTGGCTTCGCCCTTCCTGATCTCTTCTTCCTTGCGAAAGCGCACCTGGGTGGACACGTCCGGCCGGGTCACGCCCAGCGTGCCCGATTCGCCGCAGCAGCGGTCGCTCTTCAAGACCTGCTCACCCACCAGCGCCTTCACAGTCTTCATCGAGTCCTGCTGCTTCATCGGGTTATGGCAGGGCTCGTGGTACAGGTACGCACCCTTGCCCTGCAAGCTGACACCCTTTTCCAGCAAGTATTCGTGGATGTCGATGATGCGGCTGCCCGGGAATATCTTGTCGAACTCATAGCCCTGCAACTGGTCGTAGCAGGTGCCGCAGCTGACCACCACGGTCTTGATGTCGAGGTAGTTGAGCGTATTGGCCACGCGGTGGAAGAGCACCCGGTTGTCGGTGATCATCTTCTCGGCCTTGTCGAACTGGCCGCTGCCGCGCTGGGGGTAGCCACAGCACAGATAGCCCGGTGGCAGCACGGTTTGCACCCCGGTGTGCCACAGCATGGCCTGCGTCGCCAGGCCAACCTGGCTGAACAAACGCTCCGAGCCACACCCCGGGAAATAGAATACCGCCTCCGTTTCGGCCGTGGTGGCCTGCGGGTTGCGAATGATGGGCACGTAGTCCTTGTCCTCAATGTCGAGCAGCGCACGCGCCGTCTTCTTGGGCAGGCCGCCGGGCAACTTCTTGTTGATGAAGTGGATCACCTGCTCCTTGATGGGGCCGGTGCCCACCGTCGCAGGCGGTTTGGCCGTCTGCTTGCGGCCCACCTTGCGCAGAAGGTCCACCGCCATGCGCTGGGCCTTGAAGCCCACATCCACCATGGCCGATCGCATGAATTTGATGGTGTCGGGATTGGTGGCGTTGAGCATGGTCATTGCCAGCGCGTTGCCGGGGCGGAACGTCTTCTTGCCCATCTTGCGCAGCAGATTGCGCATGTTCATGGTGACGTCGCCGAAGTCGATCTTCACCGGGCAAGGGCTCTCGCACTTGTGGCACACCGTGCAGTGGTCGGCCACATCTTCAAATTCCTGCCAGTGCTTGATGGACACGCCACGGCGCGTCTGCTCTTCGTACAAAAACGCCTCGACCAGCAGCGAGGTCGCCAGGATCTTGTTGCGCGGGCTGTACAGCAGGTTGGCGCGCGGCACGTGCGTGGAGCACACGGGCTTGCACTTGCCGCAGCGCAGGCAGTCCTTGACCGAATCGGCGATCGCGCCGATGTCGCTCTGCTGCATGATCAACGACTCGTGGCCCATGAGGCCGAAACTCGGCGTGTAGGCGTTGGTCAGGTCGGCCTTCAGTCCGACCTGCATGACCGAAGAGTTTGAAGCCTTTTTGGCCTCCAGCGCTTGCCCATCAAGCGCCTCTAGCTCCTGATTTCGAAGCAATTTACCTTTATTGAATCGGCCTTGCGGGTCCACCTTGCGCTTGTAATCTGCAAAGGGGCGCAGCTCATCGTCGGTCAAGAATTCCAGCTTGGTGATACCGATGCCATGCTCGCCCGAGATCACGCCGTTCAGGCTGCGTGCCAGCACCATGATGCGGGCCACCGCCTCGTGCGCGGTCTGCAGCATTTCGTAGTCGTCGCTGTTGACCGGCAAGTTGGTGTGCACGTTGCCATCGCCCGCGTGCATGTGCAGCGCCACCCACACGCGGCCCTTGAGCACGCGCTTGTGAATGGCCACGGCCTCGTCCAGGATGGGCTTGAACGCCGCACCGGTGAAGATGGCCTGCAGCGGCGCGCGCAACTGGGTCTTCCAGCTTGCGCGCAGGGTGTGATCCTGCAGTTGGGGGAACAAGGTCTCCACGTCGTGCAGCCAACCCTGCCACAGGGCCCGCACCTCTTCCACCAGCGCGATGGCGCGGCCTACGCGCTCTTGCAACAGCTCGGGCGATGGCACTTCGTCGTCCGCATCGTGTTTACCCAGCGGCAGGTTGCCGCGCTCAAAAAACTCGGTGAGCGCATCGCACAGCTTGAGCTTGTTGCGCAGGCTCAGCTCGATGTTGATGCGCTCGATGCCGTCGGTGTACTCGGCCATCCGGGGCAGCGGGATCACCACGTCTTCGTTGATCTTGAAGGCGTTGGTGTGGCGGCTGATGGCGGCCGTCTTCTTGCGGTCAGCCCAGAACTTCTTGCGCGCATCGGCCGTGATGGCCACAAAACCTTCGCCGCTGCGGGTATTGGCCAGGCGAACCACCTCGCTGGTCACGCGGGCCACGTCGTCAGCGTTGTCGCCGGCAATGTCGCCAATCAGCACCATCTTGGGCAGGCCACCGTTGCCCTTCTTGCTCTTCGTGGCGTATCCCACCGCCTTCAGGTAGCGGTCGTCCAGGTGCTCCAGGCCCGCCAGCAACACGCCACTGCGCTTTTGCTCGGCGAACATGAAGTCCTTGATTTCGACAATGCTGGGCACGGCGTCCTTGGCATTGCCAAAGAACTCCAGGCACACAGTGCGCGTGTGCTCGGGCATGCGGTGCACCACCCAACGCGCGCTGGTGATCAGGCCGTCGCAGCCTTCTTTCTGGATACCGGGCAGCCCCGAGAGGAATTTGTCCGTCACGTCCTTGCCCAGGCCTTCCTTGCGGAAGGTCTTGCCCGGGATGGCCAGGCGCTCGGTGCGCACGGGCGTCTTGCCGTCGGCCTCAAAGTACTGCAGCTCAAAGGTGGCCGTCTCCACGTCATGGATCTTGCCCATGTTGTGGTCCAGGCGGGTCACTTCGAGCCACTGAGCGTCGGGCGTGACCATGCGCCAGCTGGCCAGGTTGTCGAGCGCCGTGCCCCAGAGCACGGCCTTCTTGCCGCCCGCGTTCATGGCGATGTTGCCGCCGATGCAGCTGGCCTCGGCGCTGGTCGGGTCCACCGCGAAGACAAAGCCCGCGCGCTCGGCCGCATCGGCCACGCGCTGGGTGACCACGCCGGCCTCGGTCCACACCGTGCCCACTTCGCTGTCCATGCCGGGCAGGCGGCGCATTTCCACCTCGGTCATGGCTTCGAGCTTCTCGGTGTTGATGACCACGCTCTTCCAGGTCAGCGGGATCGCGCCGCCGGTGTAGCCGGTGCCGCCCCCACGGGGAATGATGGTCAGGCCCAGTTCGATGCAGCCCTTGACTAGGCCGGCCATCTCGGTCTCGGTGTCGGGCGTGAGCACCACGAACGGGTATTCGACGCGCCAGTCGGTGGCGTCGGTGACGTGCGAGACACGCGAGAGGCCGTCGAACTTGATGTTGTCCTTGGCCGTCAGGCGGCCCAGCGTCTTTTGCACCTGGCGGCGCAATTGCGCCGCGTTTTCAAAGGTGGCATTGAACTCCTGCACCGCGCGGCGTGCGGCCACCACCAGTTCACCCACCAGGCGGTCGCGCTCGGCGTCATCGGCAGGGGTGCGGCGCTTTTCGATCTCGCCCAAGCGGTGGTTGAGCGCATCCACCAGCAGCTTGCGGCGGTTGGGGTTGTCCAGCAGGTCGTCCTGCAGGTAGGGGTTGCGCTGCACCACCCAGATGTCACCGAGCACCTCATACAGCATGCGGGCAGAGCGGCCTGTGCGGCGCTCCTTGCGCAATTGGTCCAGCACATCCCAGGATGCGGAGCCCAGCATGCGGATCACGATCTCGCGGTCGGAGAACGAGGTGTAGTTATAGGGAATCTCGCGCAGACGCACAGGCTCGGCAGCCTGCGCCTGCAAGGCAGCCAACGCAATCGGAACATTCATGGGATTAGAGCGTGTTATGTACTTTTACGTGCCCACGAAAGCCGGAGAAAGGCCCGGCAACGAGGCGCAGGACGCGCAGCGGTACGGGTACCGTCAGCGGCGTGCAACGAAGTGGCCGGGCCTTTCTCCGGCTTTCCCGGAGGGTTGGGCCCTGAGGTTAGCGCTCGCGGCGTTGCGGCCCTTGCCAAGGCTTGAGCCTTGGCAAGGGCCGCGCCTTGCGATCACTAACCTCAGGGTCCAACGTGGGTACGTAAAAATGCATGACACGCTCTAAACCTGGGGCGGGCGCTCGGCGCCCATGAGCCTTGGGGGCGCGATTTTAAGCCACCGGCCTACGGCACGCCCGCATCAGGGCATCTCCACCCGGCCCACGCAGGCGCGGAATCGGCTCAGGCGCGCAGGGACCGGCTCTGCCCCGAGGACTGGCTGAGGGCGTCGTTTGCAGGGTCAGGATGCCAGCCCATGTCCGGGGTGTCGCGCGCCTCTACCCCCGCAATGCCGCCGTGCTCGTTGTGGTGCACCACGATGACCCGCTGCGAACGCAGCGAGTGCAGCAACTGAGGGGTGAGCTGGAAGCTGGCGGCCAACTTGTCATCGTCCAGGGCCGGGATCTTCCCGCGGCGCTCCACCCTGCGCCGGATCTGGTTGTACAACGCCCATGTTGCGAGAACACCCGCATTGATGCCTGCAATGACCAGGTACCCCATCAATGTATCTGCGGTGGCAAGAAACGTCTGCAGGCGCGAGGCCACCGTCAACCCCTGGTGCTGAAGAATGCCGTAGATGCCCCGACCGAACAGCAGCAGAAAGCCCGCCCAGGCCAGCAGCGTCACGACCACATCCACAAAACGCATCCAGCGGCCCTGGCGGGTATGGATCAACGGCCCTTTCATGACACCCCCGGCTTGGCAATGCCGCGGTCGGGGCTGACCCAACGGGCGCGCTCCTGGCGGGAGCGCAGCATGACCTTGGGAAAGCTCACCAACGTGGTGAACAGGCTCAGCATCCAGAACACCATCGGGTACCAGATCATCCAGAACAGCGTGCTGCGGATGCCGGGCTCATAACGCCGCTCGATGGTCACGCTGACGGCAAACTGCAGCAGGCAGGTGACCGACAGCACCAGCCCGGTGAACGACGGCGGCAGCAGGCGGGGCACGAAGAGGTTGCCGGGCATGTCAAACACCTTGCCCAGCAGGTACAACACGATGGTGAGCGCAAACATGAACGCCCAGCCCGTGGACATGCAAAACTCCAGCATCAACAGCCACATGCGCCGGTTGCGCCAGTTCCACATGCCGCGCAGGTTCTTGAGAAACACCTCTGCCCCACCCTGCGCCCAGCGCAGGCGCTGTTTCCACAGGCCGCGCAGTGTCTCAGGCATGAGAATCCAGCACAGTGCGCGCGGCTCGAAGAAGATGGACCAGTGGCGCTTTTGCAGCTTCCAGCTGATGTCGATGTCCTCGGTGATCATGTCGGGGCTCCAGTAGCCCACGTCGTCCAGCGCACGGCGGCGAAAGGCCGCCACCACACCCGACACGGTGAACACTTGGCCGTACACGCGCTGGGTGCGCTTGATGAGACCGATGATGGACGAGAACTCCCCCACCTGAATGCGACCCACCAGCGTAGAGCGGGTGCGGATGCGCGGGTTGCCCGTGACCGCGCCCACACGCGGGTTATCGATCAGGGGCGCCACCAGGTAGGCCACAGCATCACGGTCAAGCAGCGCATCGCCGTCGATGCAAACCAGGTATTCGCTGCGGGCCGCTGCAGCCCCTGCCTGCAGGCCGATCGCCTTGCCCTGGTTCTTGGCCAGGTGCACCACACGCAACCGAGGGTGTTGCGCAGCCAATGCGTCCAGCACCTCGCCGGTGTTGTCGCGGGAGCCATCGTTGATGGCGATCACCTCGATGTTCGGGTAGCGCTGCGCCAGCGCAGCGCCCAGCGTTTCGGCCGCGTTGTCGCCTTCGTTGTAGCAAGGCACCAGGATGGACACCAGTGGTTGCCCCTTGAGCTCGGGCGGCTCCACATCGGGCCCCCAGGCCCAGTGGCGCTCCCAGTGCATCCAGTAATAAAGCCCGCCAGCAATCCAGATGCCGGACATGAACAGCGGGTAGAGAAAAACGAAATCCAGCACGGCATCGCTGGAAAAAACCATCTGCAGCGCCAACGGCCCTCCCATGATGAGGAGCAGCACCACCATCGCCATCACGCGGTGCATGTTCATGGCTGCAAGTTCCCGCTGTTGGACAACACGGGGCGCACCACTTCCACACTCGGCACGCCGGTGATGAAGTTGTCTGGGTAATAGCCAAAGCTGCGCGCACCGCGCACCTGCAGCCCGCGCATCCACTGCGCCAGGCGTTCGCTGGGCACTGGTTGGCCCGTGCGCCAGTCCACGGCCTGCAATTCAAAGATGGTGCGGTCCACGGCACCCGGGCGGCTGGTGATCGTGTCCACCACGCGGTCGAGCCAGGCGCTGGCTTCTGCCTCGGGCACTTTTTCCATCAGCGGCATAGCCATGGGTGCCGTCCAGTCGTACGACGCCAGGAAGTCGTCCAGGTTCTGGGCGAACCACGCCTCGCTTTCCGGCGCGAGCATGGGCATGGCAAAGATGTTGCGAGCCGTCTTGACCTGTGGCCCCCGAATGGCTCGCACACGGTCGGCCAGATGCAGCGTGAAGTCCGTGAGCGCGCGGGTCTTGAACTGGGTCCAGCGTTGGTGCACGGCGGGCTCAGCGCGCAACTCCGTGATCGACCCTGGCAAACCGGCCTGCTGGTAGGCGGCCAACGCGCTGGGGCTGGCGTCTTCGAAGTCCGAGAGCAGCGCATCGTCGTGAAAAAGCACGCCATCGAACCAGGCCGTGCGGGCAAGGTCTTCGTAGATGTCTGTGATGCGAGAGCGCACCGTGGCATCAAAAGGGGACAGGCGTTTGTACTGCCCGCTGTCGACCACCGTTGCGCCCTGCGCATCCACCTTGGTCACCCGGGGCAACGCGGGGTCGAGATCGAAAGCGAGTACCGGCATCCAGGCATAGACAGCCACCCTGGTGCGGGTGCGCAGTTGCCAGGCCACCCGATTGAACAGGTCTGCGCGCATGGGCAGCCAGCGGTTGGGGAAGTACAGCGTGTGCACGGTGCCATCGCCCTGCGCATCCGAGAACGCCTGCAGGAACACCGTGTTCACGCGCAGGTCGGACACACGCTGCACCAGATGGTCGAAGTTGCGCGCCTGCTGCTCGGGGTCGGGGTCGTACAGATAGTCCAGGTCGACATGAGCCACACGCAGCACACGGTGTTCCTGCGTGGCGATCACGGCGGATGCGAACTGGTCGACGGATGGGTCCCCAAGAACCAGCAGGCGCGGCGTATTGAACAGGTTGCCCGTATGGCCCAGCCCTTCATCGAGGGTGGTGGCCATCTGGTAGCCGTGGCGCTTGACCACCGCCAGCGCCGTGCCGTTGGCCGCACCGTAGGGCCAAACCCATACGCGCGGTGACTTGCCGGTGGCTTTGAGGATTTTGGCGGTGATGGCGGCCACGTCCGCTTCCAGACGCGCGGCAAAGGCCTCATCCGTTTCGTACGCGGCTTTTGTGGGGTCGTATTGGCGCGTTGCGGCGGCAGGCTGCGTATTGCCCTGCGGATTGGCCAGAATGCCTTCATGCAGGTCGTCGGTGTGGGCGCCTATTTCCACCAGACCGGACGCCGACATTTCAGCGATCTGCGCCCAGGTGGTGAAGCGTTCGCGTGGCGTGGCCAAGCCGCCGAAATCGACGGCTTGATCGCCGGGCGTGTCCAGCCATGCACCTACGGGCGCAAGCACTGCAGGCCAGCCTGTGGCCTTGAGCAATGGGTAGACCCGGTCGTAGAAGCTGCGGTAGCCGTCATCAAACGTCAGCAGCACCGCTTTGGGCGGCAACGGCTTGCCACCGTCGCGGGCCGCCAGGATCTGATCGACCGACACCGGCTGATAGCCGTTCTCCCGCAGCCAGCTGAAATGAGCCACGAGGCGCTCTGTGCGCACCGTAAGGTAGCGCTCGTCCGGATCGCTGTCATGCACATCGTGGTAGGCCACGGTCACAAAGCTGTTGGTCGGCCAGGGCCGTTCTGCCTCCGGCAGCGCGCGGTCCCGGGGGTGAACGAAGCGCGGCGCCGGCCCTGCGCAGGCAGACACCACCGCTGCGATGACGAGCAACGAGATCAGGCGAAGGAACGCGGGAAACATTGCAAGCCACCTCAAAAGCGGTAAAGAAGATCGAACGCGGTGCGCAGGATGCGCTCGTCCACGCCGTCATAAGGACGGCGGGTTACCGAAAACGCGACACCCAACTCGAACGTGTCGTTCATGCGCAAGCGCTGGCCGTAACCGAAGGTGGCCACACGCCCCGTGCCATAGCCGCGCTGCGCATAGGCCCCCAACCCCAACTGAAAGCGCTGGCGCCATTCCGTCTGGTAGTGGCGGTACAGCACATGGGCCACGTCCAGCGTGGGCAGGGCAAACCAGTCCGCCTCTGGCGCAAAGTAAGGGCCGCCGGGCTGGCTGTTGCGCGAGCGCGAAAACTCCATCACCACATCGGCGTACAGGCCATACCGGGTGTAGATGCGCTCACGGCCCACCACACCGAAGGCCGTGCGGCGGTTGCCATCCGAATAATCGAGCGCGCCCAGCGACACATTCCACTCGCGCCGCTCATTGCCCCGCCAGCGCAGGCCCGCTGTGGCGCTGTTGGCCGTAATGTCACTGCGCAGCGCGCGCAGCGGAGTGTCACGGGACAAACGCTCGGCCGAGCCGCTGAGTTGCCACTGGTCATTCAGATCGTGGCGGCCTTCCAGGCGCAGGCCGGTGCGCTGGCCATGGCCAAACGAGTGGCTGGAGACTTCGCCCTCCACGGTGTTGTCCCGGCCCCGCCATTCAGCGCCTGTGCGCACAGTACGGTGAAGGCCACGGCCTTCCGGAAAGTCGCCGCTGCCAAAACCATGGCCCGCAAAGATCCGCCAGTTGTCGCGCAGGGGCGCGCTGTAGACCACCGTGTCGATGCCGTAGTCGCCCTTGCCGTTGAAAGGGTTGGGGCTGGACGACAGGCCGCGGTATCCCGACACGCGCAGTTCGGGCATGCGGTAGACGCGGCGCAGCCAGTCCAGGCGCTGCACCTGCCGGTTCTCGGGGTAGCGCTGCAACACGTCATCGGCCAGCGCGTCGGCCTGGGCCCACTCCTGCAGTTCCAGCGCTGTGAATCCTTGCTGCAGCTCCAGGGACAGCGCCCGCGGCTCAATGGCCTCGACCAGCTTGAGTTCCTCTTCCGCACGGCGCGGCCACGCACGGCCGCGGTACACCCCCGCCAGCGCGATGCGCGCTCCCAGGTTGCCTGGCGCCATGTTCACCATGCGCTCAAAACGCAGTTGGGCTTCCGGTGTGTCGTCCGAGAAGCTGTGCGCCAGCGCGGCTTGAACCGCGGCACCCGACCAGGCACCACGCCCCGAAGGCAGCTTGGACAAGGTCAGCGCCGTGCTGTCGGCCAACGCAACAGCTTGCTCCATGGCCTCAACCTCAACGAGCGAGTAAAAGAGGCCAGAGGCATCGCTGGCGCTCGCTACCGGGTCACTTTTTCTGCGCTCCAGCAGGTCGGCATACAGTTGCCGCGAGACGTCAGCCTGGCGCAGATAAAGGTAAGCACCGGCCACCCACTGCACTGCGTAGTCGGGCACCGGCACGCCCTCGCGGCCCAGCGCCTCGTACTCGGCTACGGCTTCGTCCATGCGGGCGCGCACGGTGAGTGCACCGATGCGGTCAATGCGCATGCGCTGAACATCGCGCTCGGCATCCGGCAGCGCACGCATCGCGGGCAGCACCCGCTCGTAGTAGGCCAGGGCGCGGTCCGCCAGCATGAACCGCTCGCTTTCTCCACGGGAGGGAGCGAAGGACAGGCGCACCAGCTCTGCGCCGATGTCACCGCGCAGCCTGCGTTGCTGGGGCGCTCCCATCAGTGACGGGGTCGCGTCTACGAGCTGCTGGGCATAGGTGGGAAGCCCGGCCGATTGCAATGCATCGGCATAGGCCGCCAATACGCCAGCATCTTCGGGTGCGAGCGACCGGGCACGGCTCACTTCCGCGAGCGCCGCATGAAAACGCCGGGCAGCCGTGTGTACATAGGCAAGAGCCAAACGGCGCTGCGCCACCATGGGGGCATCTGCCACCAAAGCCAAGGCTTTGGCCTGCGCATCGGCGTCGCGGCCCGCATCGGCCAGCACATGGATCTCGCCAATCCGCAAAGCCGTGTCGTCGGGCTTTTGCGCCAACGCGCGGGCATACACCGCCAGCGCTTCATCCCATTGGCGCAGGTTGCGATAGGCACGCGCCACCGAACCCAGCGTACTGACGGGCAATGTGCCTGCAGCACCGTACCGCCCATAGACCTCCACCACTTCTGCATCGAGGTTCGCCCATCCCGCAATGTCGATCCAGTCGGCAATGCGCCGATGGGCCTGACCGGGCGCAAAACGTTCCTGCCGCAGGAATTCCAGCGCGGGCGTGGTGTCGCCCGCCCGGGCGCGCCGCACCAAGCTGTCGTAATCGTCCCCCCGTGCTGGTCCGCCAGGCGCCAGCGCGCAAGCTAACGCGCCTGCCACCATGGCGGCCTGCAACTTCTTGCGCGCAGGACGGTAGAAACGGAACGGATTTCCGGTCATAAACTGTTGGTAAACACAGGTGTGCAGAGCTCTCAGGGGCGAGCCCCGGAGCACATCAATCTGCAAGACGGCTGGCTATGGGCCAGCTTGCGAGGTGACGGCAAGCCCCACCTCGTCACAAGGGCTTGCACGGTACGAATTTTAGGTAGGGCGGGTTACCTGCGCATAGAGTTGTAAATCTTTGACAATTTGTCGTAGTACGCAAACAACCGACCGTTGGATGTGTAACAGGCGCAAATTGCAAAGCCCCTGCTCCCCCGATAAGAGCAGGACCCACTTAAATGCCTCTTAAAAAAGCACGCGCGTGCGCAAAGTGCCGCTGACCTTGGCGAGCTTGTCCAGTGCCAAGTCGGAGGAGGCGGCGTCGATGTCGATCACCACATACCCGATCTTTTCGTTCGTCTGCAGGTATTGGGCCGAGATGTTGATGTGGTTGTCCGAGAAGATGCGGTTGATCTCTGACAACACACCCGGCACGTTGCGGTGAATGTGCAGCAAGCGATGCTTGCCGGGGTGGGCAGGCAATGCCACTTCCGGGAAATTGACCGACGAGGTGCTGGTGCCGTTGTCGCTGTACTTCACCAGTTTCTCGGCCACTTCCAGGCCAATGTTGGCCTGGGCCTCCATGGTGGAGCCGCCGATGTGGGGGGTCAGGATGACGTTGTCCAGCCCGCGTAGGGGCGAGGTGAATTCGTCCTTGTTGGTGCGTGGCTCCACAGGGAACACGTCGATGGCCGCGCCCAGCAGCTTCTTGGCCTTGAGTGCATCGGCCAGCGCCTCAATGGCCACCACCGTGCCGCGCGCGGCATTGATGAGGATGCCACCGGGTTTCATGACTGCGATTTCGGCCGCGCCGATCATGCCCTCGGTGGAGGGTAGCTCGGGCACGTGCAGGCTCACGATGTCGCTCTGCGACAACAGATCATGCAAGCGCGGTACCTGGCGTGCATTGCCCAGCGGCAGCTTGTTCACCACGTCAAAAAACGCCACATGCATGCCCAGCGCCTCGGCCAGCACCGACAGCTGCGTGCCAATGGAGCCATAGCCCACCACGCCGAGCGTCTTGCCACGGATTTCGTACGCGTTTTCAGCGCTTTTGAGCCAGCCGCCGCGGTGCGCCACGGCGTTTTTCTCCGGGATGCCGCGCAGCAGCAAGATGGCCTCGGCCAGCACCAGTTCAGCCACCGAGCGGGTGTTGGAGTACGGGGCGTTGAAGACAGCGATACCGCGTTCGCGCGCGGCATTCAGGTCTACCTGGTTGGTGCCGATGCAGAAACAGCCCACCGCCACCAGCTTGTGGGCCTGGGCAAACACCTCTTCAGTAAGTTGGGTGCGCGAGCGGATGCCCACAAAGTGCACATCCGCAATCTTGCGCTTGAGTTCTTCGTCCGGCAGCGCGCCAGAGACCATTTCAATCTGCGTGTACCCAGCCCCGCGCAGCACTTCCACGGCGGAAGGATGAATGCCCTCCAGCAACAGAAACTTGATCTTGTTCTTGTCCAGCGAGTTGTTGACCATGGCGATGAGAGGTAGTTAAAAAAGGGGGGCTGTTACAAATCGGACAGCGCATGCAAGCGGTTTGCACCACTATGCCGCAAGCCTCGTGCAACGCACAAAACCTTGCAGCGCTCGGTAAATCACCGCGCACTTGTCACAAAAGAGTCACAATCGCACCCCTTGCAGGCACCTCAAGGGGTTTCCCCGGTTGTTACACACAGGGTGCCATGCGACAACGACACGCCACTGTCACATCGTCGGCCTAGCATCCGGCCTTTGTGCATTTCGTCATCCTTGGAGGAACATTCATGCAAATCAAGCATCTGGCGCTTTCAGCCGCCATCGCCCTGTCGCTCACAGCGCCTGCTCAGGCACAACAAGTTGAGATTCAGTGGTGGCATTCGATGAGCGCTGCGCTCGGCGAGTGGGTCAACGACCTGGCCAAGCAATACAACGCCAGCCAGACCAAATACAAAGTGGTGCCTACCTACAAGGGCACTTATGACGAATCGATGACCGGCGCCATTGCCGCATTCCGCGCCGGCAACGCTCCGCACATCCTGCAGGTGTTCGAAGTGGGCACTGCCACCATGATGTCCAGCAAAGGCGCCATCGTGCCAGCGGCCAAGGTGCTGAACGATGCAGGTTTCAAGTTCACCCCTTCCGACTACGTGTCGGCCGTGGCCGGTTACTACACCGCACCGAATGGCCAGATGCTGAGCTACCCGCTCAACAGCTCCACGACCATCTTCTATTACAACAAGGACGCCTTCAAGAAGGCGGGCCTGGACGCCGACAAGCCACCAAAGACCTGGCCTGAAGTGTTCGCTGCGGCTTCCAAGCTCAAGGCCAGCGGCCACAGCTGCCCGTTCACCACCAGTTGGATCAGCTGGACGCAGCTCGAGAGCTTCTCGTTGTGGCACAACACGCTGTTCGCCTCCAAGAACAACGGTTTTGATGGCAACGACGCCCAACTGCAGATCAACACCCCCCTGCACGTGCGCCACTTCGAAAACCTGGCCAAAGCTTCCAAGGAAGGCAGCTTCGTCTACAAGGGCCGCGGCAACATCCCTGATGCCTCGTTCCCTTCGGGCGAGTGCGCCATGATCACCGGTTCGTCGGGCCTGTATGCCCGTGTGTCCAAGGAAGCCAAGTTCGCCTACGGCATCTCCACCCTGCCCTACTACTCCGACGTGCAGGGCGCGCCCCAGAACACCGCCATTGGCGGCGCCAGCCTGTGGGTGATGGCTGGCAAGAAGGCCGACGAGTACAAGGGTGTGGCCGACTTCCTGAACTTCCTGAACGACTCGCGCGTGCAAGCCGCCAGCCACCAGCGCACGGGCTACCTGCCTGTGACCATGGGTGCCTACAAGCTGACCGAGGCATCGGGCTTCTATGAAAAGAACCCCGGCACCGATGTGGCCGTGACGCAGATGATCCGCAAGGCCACCGACAAGTCGCGCGGCATCCGGCTCGGTAACTTCGTGCAGATCCGCACCATCATCGACGAGGAAACCGAACAAATCTGGTCGGGCAAGAAGTCGCCCAAGGAAGCGCTGGACACCGCCGTGACCCGCGGCAATGAGCAACTGGCCCGTTTCGCCCGCGCCAACAAGTAAGCACTGCCGAAATCTGTTCGTGCCATGCCGCAGCCCTGCGGGATGGCATCGAAAGCCCGCCGCCCCGTCAACCACTGTGGTTCACGGGGCGGCGGGGTTTTCTTTTTGAGAGTTTCCACATGGAAAAACGCGTTCTTTTTCGCTCTGCATGGCTACCGTGGGTGCTTCTGGCACCACAGCTGGTCATCATCAGCGTCTTCTTTTTCTGGCCTGCGGGGCAGGCGCTGGTGCAATCGTTCCAGCAGCAAGACACTTTCGGCTTCTCCAAAGAGTGGGTGGGGCTGGACAACTTCAGGCACCTGTTTGAAGACCCGGGCTACCTCGCCTCCTTCAAAACGACGGCCTTCTTCTCGATTCTGGTGGCCGTGATCGGTATCAGCCTGTCGCTGATGCTGGCCATCTTTGCCGACCGCATCATCAAAGGCGCACTGGCGTACAAAACCGCACTGCTGCTGCCCTACGCCGTGGCACCTGCCGTGGCCGGCGTGTTGTGGATGTTCATGTTCTCCCCGTCGCTCGGTGTGGTGGCCTACCTGCTGCGCCAGTCGGGTTTTGACTGGAACCACATGCTCAATTCCAACCACGCCATGACTTTGATCGTGATTGCCGCGGTGTGGAAGCAGATCTCCTACAACTTCCTGTTCTTCCTGGCAGGGTTGCAGTCCATTCCCAAGTCGTTGATCGAGGCCGCCTCCATCGACGGGGCCGGCCCATGGCGCCGGTTCTGGAGCATTCAGTTCCCGCTGCTGTCACCCACTACGTTCTTCCTGCTCGTGATCAACGTGGTTTACGCGTTCTTTGACACCTTTGCCATCGTGGATGCCACCACACAAGGCGGCCCAGGGCGCGACACCGCCATCCTGGTCTACAAGGTGTACCACGACGGTTTCAAGGCCATGGACATGGGCGGCTCGGCCGCGCAGTCGGTGGTGCTGATGGTGATCGTGGTGGCGCTGACGGTGATCCAGTTCCGCTACGTCGAAAAGAAAGTGCAGTATTAAATATGAAGCACCCCCTGAGTTGCTTCGCGCCTTCCCCCTCCAGGGGGACGTCGCCCTCACGGCGGGGCGGCCCTTGCTTGGCGGCCCTCGCCTGCATCGTGTCCTCTCCAGGCACCGTGGGCCACCCTTCGGTTCTGAAAGATTCCAATGGTTGAACGTAGTCCTTATCTCACGGCGTTCTCGCACCTGATCATGGTGCTGGGCGTGATCATCGTCGGCTTCCCGCTGTACCTGGCGTTTGTGGCCTCCACCCACACGGCACAGGACATCGTGCAGGTGCCCATGCCCATGGTGCCCGGCGGCAACTTCTGGCAGACCTACCACGATGCCCTGTTTGGCGGGGGTTCCGGCGCAGGCTCCACCGCACCCGTGGCCCGCATGATGTGGGTGAGCTTCATCACCGCCATCGTCATCACCGTAGGCAAGATCGCGATCTCGCTGCTGTCGGCGTTCGCCATCGTGTACTTCCGCTTCCCCTTCAAGGGCATCTGCTTCTGGCTCATCTTCATCACGCTGATGCTGCCTGTGGAAGTGCGCATCGGCCCCACGTACCAGGTGGTGTCGGACCTGAACATGCTCAACACCTATGCGGGCCTCACGGTGCCGCTGATCGCATCGGCCACGGCCACCTTCCTGTTCCGCCAGTTTTTCTTGACGGTGCCGGACGAGCTGGTGGAGGCCGCACGGGTGGACGGCGCAGGCCCCATGCGTTTCTTCAAGGACATCCTGGTGCCCCTGTCGCGCACCTCGATTGCCGCATTGTTCGTAATCCAGTTCATCTACGGCTGGAACCAGTACCTGTGGCCGCTGCTGGTGACCACGTCCGAAGACATGTACCCCGTGGTGATCGGCATCAAGCGCATGCTGGCCGGTGGTGACTCTGGCAACGAGTGGAACATCGTGATGGCCACCGCCCTGCTGGCCATGCTGCCCCCCGCCCTGGTGGTGGTGCTGATGCAGCGCTGGTTCGTCAAGGGCCTGGTAGATACCGAAAAATAAGTCAAAAACCCTTCCAGCGCTTGATAGACAAGCGCTGCTAGCTATCAAATTCATTGCATCATGGCATCCATATCCCTTCGCAACATCATCAAGCGCTACGGCACGGGCCCCAAGGCCAATCAGGTCATCCACGGCGTGAATGCCGAGGTCAAGGACGGTGAGTTCATCGTGATCGTGGGCCCCTCGGGCTGCGGCAAATCCACCCTGCTGCGCATGGTCGCGGGGCTGGAGGAAATCTCCGGCGGCGAGCTCTTCATCGGCGACCGCAAGGTCAACGACCTGGAACCTGCCCAGCGCGACATCGCGATGGTGTTCCAGAACTACGCGCTGTACCCGCACATGACGAACTACGAAAACATGGCCTATGGCCTGAAGATCGCCAAGGTGCCCAAAGAAGAGATCCAGCGCCGCGTCGACAAGGCCGCCAAGATCCTCGAACTGTCGCATCTGCTGGAGCGCAAGCCGCGCGAGCTGTCTGGCGGCCAACGCCAGCGCGTGGCCATGGGCCGCGCCATCGTGCGCCAGCCACAGGTGTTTTTGTTCGACGAGCCGCTGTCCAATCTGGACGCCAAGCTGCGCGCCCAGACCCGCCTCGAAATCCAGAAGCTGCACCGCGAACTGGGCATCACCAGCCTGTTCGTCACGCACGACCAGGTCGAGGCCATGACCCTGGCCGAGCGCATGATCGTGATGAACGCCGGCAACATGGAACAGTTCGGCACGCCCGAAGAGGTCTACCACACGCCCGCCTCCACCTTCGTGGCCAGCTTCATCGGCTCGCCCCCCATGAACCTGCTCAAGAACGCCCCCAGCGCTGCACCCGGCACCATCCTGGGCATTCGCCCGGAGCATCTGGACGTGCGCAGCGAAGGCTGGGCCGTCACGGTGGAAACCGTGGAACTGCTGGGCGCGGAACGCCTGATCTACGGCCGCATCAACGGCGAGCAGATCATCGTGCGCGTGGAAGAAGGCACACACGCCCCAGCCCCCGACACCGTGATCCATGTACAACCCCGTGCCGACCGCCTGCACGCGTTTGACGCGACCACCGGCAAGAGGATGTGACATCTCCCTGAGGCGCTTCGCGCCTCCCCGCGGTCTTTCGGCTTTGCCGGAAAAACGCCGAAAGATTGCGGGAATGGAAGGCCGCAGGTGGCTTGGCAAAGCCAGAGCCACGGTGGCACTGGCCGTGTTTGCGCCAGTTTCAAAGTGCCCGTGCAGCGCAACCGCACCTAGGAAGACATCACCATGACCGCCCCCTGGCCCTACCCCCGCTGGATCGCGCACCGCGGCGCCGGCAAGCTGGCCCCTGAAAACACCCTGGCCGCGTTTCGGCTGGGCGCGCAGCACGGCTACCGCATGTTCGAGTGCGACGCCAAGCTCAGCGCCGACGGTGTTTCGTTTCTGATGCACGACGCCACGCTGGAGCGCACCACCAACGGGCGCGGTACGGGCGGTGACCTGCCCTATGGCGAACTCGCGCAACTGGATGCAGGCAGCTGGCATTCCCGCGGCCACGCAGGCGAACCCCTGCCCACGCTGGAGAGCCTGGCGCGTTACTGCATTGCCAACGGCTTTCTGCTGAACATCGAGATCAAGCCCACGCCGGGCGTGGAAGAGCGAACCGGCCGGGTGGTGGGCGAACATGCCGCCCGCCTGTGGCAAGACCAGGCCATACCGCCGCTGCTGTCCTCCTTCCAGCCCGAGTCGCTGGCGGGCGCGCAGGCCACCGCGCCGCACCTCCCGCGCGCGCTGCTGCTGGACACGCTGTGGGACGGCTGGGCCGACGTGGCGCAGCGGCTGGGCTGCGTGGCCATTGTCTGCAACTATGTGTTGTGGGACGCTGCTCTGGTGGCCAAGGCCAAGTCGCTGGGACTGCGCACGCTGAGCTACACCGTTAATGACGACTGGGCTGCACAGCACCTCATCGCACTAGGCACGGACGGCATCATCACCGACCGCGTGGAGCTGTTCAGCCCCGCAGCCTGAGAAAGGGGGCGGCCCGCTGCCCCGCGCAGTCTGATCGCGCTGCCCACCCACGGCCGGTTCGGGCCGATGCCTACAGTTTGTTAACCCAGCTGGGCCAATGCAGGCAGACAATCGGCGAATGCCGCTGTTGATCCCAATGCGTCGCGCCTTCAGCGCTCTGCTCCGCACCCTTGCCCCCTTGGCCTTCGCCGCCTGCGCTGTGTTCGCAGAAGCAGTCGCTGTTGTGATTGCTGTTGCTTTTGCTTTTGCGGCAAAGATGGCGGCAGCACCGTCTGGCGGCGTGTGGCGTTCTGCACGGTTGCGATCGGCGATGCCGCACCGCTCGGGCCGATGGGCGCCCTGGCTCCTTGCCATCGCTTTCCTGCTGGGCTCTGCAGGCACTGCAGCGAACGCGCAGGCGCAAAACGCCACGCAACAACCGTCCAAAGCAGCCCCCACAGCCGCTGCCAGCGCCAGCAAGCCCGCGACAGCCGAGGCGCCGCCGCTGCCCACGGTGGACGAACTGCGCCGCCAGCTCGATGCCATCCCGCCAAAACTGGGCGAAGACGACGATGGCCGCAAGCTGCTGACCGAAGTCAACGCCATCGGCAAGGCGGCCGAGCAGTTGGCCAGCCGCCGTACCGAGGAGCTTGCAGACATCGACTCCCGCCTGGCGGGCCTGGGGCCCACACCCGAGAAAGGCGCGACGCCCGATGCCCCGGATGTGGCTGAGCAGCGCGCCAGCCTGGGCAAAAAACGTGCGGTGGTCGACAGCGAACTCAAGCTCGCGCGCCTGATCAGCGTGGATGCCGAGCAGCGCGGCACCGAGCTCATCCGCCAACGGCGCGACCAGTTCCAGGCCGAGCTGACCACACGCATCGATTCGCCCCTGGGCAGCACCTTCTGGCGTGCACTGCGCAACGCAGCGCCTCGCGATGTGGGCCAATTGCAATCGCTGGGCGATGAACTGCGCCAAGCTGTTGCGGTGGCCACCGCGGCGCCACATCGCACCGTGTTCTGGCTCAGCCTGGTTGGCGCAGTGCTGCTGGCCGTGGCGGGCACCTGGCTGGCAGAGCGGTTGCTGGTGCGCCTGGCGCCCGCACGCCTGCCTGCGGGGCGCCTTCGCCGTTCGCTGTTCGCGTCGGCCTCGGTGGTGGTCTATGTGCTCATCATCGGTCTGGCTGCGCAGTTGGCGTGGACGGGCCTGGAGGTGGATGGCAACCTGAGCGAGCGCTTGAAAGCCCTGGCCGAGGCCACGGTGCGGCAGGCCGTCTTCGCCGCATTCATCGTGGGCCTCGGGCACGCACTGCTGGCGCGCAAGCGCAGTTCCTGGCGGCTGCCGGGCATCTCAGACGAGCTGGCGCGGCAGCTGAGCCCCTACCCGTGGGCGGTGGCCATCGTGGCCTCGTTCAGCGGCGTGATCACCGAGATCAACAGCCTGGTCGGCGCCAGCCTGGCCGCCGAGGTAACGGTGCATGCCGCCAGCGCGCTGCTGCTGTCGGCCATCGTGGCGCTGGCACTGCGCCATTTGCGCCCCGGCCCGCCAGCTTCGACCGACGCATCGGCTGCCGGAACAGGGCCTGCTGGCGACAGCGCAATAGCGCCCGCATCGGCCGATGCACCATCACCCCGGCCGATCTGGGTGGGACTGCTGGTGGCGGCCGCGGGTGTGGCCATCGTGGCGACGGTGCTCATGGTGGTGCTCGGCTACGTGGCGTTGGCGGGCACCCTCACGCGGCAGATGCTCTGGACGGGCGTGGTGTTTGCCACCACCTACCTGCTGTTCCAGCTGGTGGACGACCTGTGCGAGGCCGTGCTCTCGTCCAAGGGCGGTTTTGGCGAGCGCCTGCACAAGGGCCTGGGGCTCGACGCGAAGCTGCTGGACCAGGCCTCGGTGCTGGTGTCGGGCCTGCTGCGCGTGGCGCTGTTCTTCTACATGGTGATCGCGCTGATGGCGCCGTTCGGCACCGGGCCGGATGAAGTTTTCCGCCGCGGCAGCACGGTGGACCACAGCCTCAAGGTGGGCGACATCACGCTGGCGCCGCAGGCGCTGTTGACCGCGCTGGCGGTGCTGGTGGCGGGGCTGGTGATGATCCGCGTGCTCAAGCGGTGGCTGAGCGAGCGGTATTTTCCCAACACATCGCTGGAGCCTGGCATGCGCAGCTCCATCGTCACGCTGCTGGGCTATGTGGGCGGGGTGCTGGTGGTGGCAGTGGCGCTGGCGGGCCTGGGCATCAGCGTGGAGCGCATCGCGTGGGTGGCCAGCGCGCTGTCGGTGGGCATCGGCTTCGGCCTGCAAGCCATCGTGCAGAACTTCATCTCGGGCCTGATTTTGCTGGCCGAGCGGCCCGTCAAAGTGGGCGACTGGGTGGTGCTGGGTACCACCGAAGGCGACGTGCGCCGCGTGAACGTGCGCGCCACCGAAATCCAGCTGGGCGACCGCTCCACCGTCATCGTGCCCAACTCCGAATTCATCACCAAGACCGTGCGCAACATGACTTTGACCGGCGCGCCCGGCCGCGTGCTGCTGCGCCTGCCCGCCCCGCTGGACGTGGACGCCCGGCGCATGCGCGATTTGATCCTGGCCGCGTTCACTGAGCACGAGAGCATTCTGGACACCCCCGCGCCCGTGGTGCAGCTCGAAGACATCGTGAGCGGCACGCTCACCTTCCTGGCGATCGGCTACGTGAGCAACCCGCGCAACGCGGGCGGCGTCAAAAGCGACCTGCTCTTCACCATCCTGGAATCACTGCGCCGCGCGGGGCTGGCCCTGTCGCCACCGGCGTCAACCAGCGTGGCACCTTTCTCGCCCTCACAGGCAGCAGACGCAGCACCACCGCTGCCGTCGGTGGCTGTGCCGCAGCCACAGGGTGCGGCTGGCGGCGCAAACGCTACGTAATTTATAGCTACTAGCGCTTATCCATCAAGCGCCAGAGGCCAAAAAGACCCAAAATTCCAATAACCCCTCAGTCCAGCTTGGCACCCGACTTCTGCACGGCATCGGCCCAGCGTGGCATCTCAGACGCCAGGAATTTCGCGAAATCGTCCGATCCCAAAAAGGCAGGGTCGGCGCCCTGGCTGACCATGCGGCTCTTCACATCGGCAGACTGCATGACCTGGCCGAACGCATCGCTGAGCTTGGCCACCACATCCTTGGGCGTGCCGGCCGGCGCCAGAAAGCCGTAAAAGCCCACCACCTCGAAACCTTTGATGCCACTCTCGATCACCGTCGGCACCTCCGGCAGCGCGGGGTTGCGCTCCTTGCTGGTGACAGCCAGGGCGCGCACCTTGCCCTGCTTGTGGTACGCGGCGGCCTGCGGAATGCTCTCGGCCATGAACTGCACCTGCCCGCCCATGAGGTCGGTGAACGCGGGCGCGCTGCCGCGGTAAGGGATGTGCACCATGAACAAACCCGTGGCGGTCTTGAACATCTCGGGCACCAGGTGGCTGATGCCGCCGTTGCCGGCCGAGCCAAAGTTGACCTGCCCGGGCCGCGACTTGGCATACGCCATGAACTCCTGCAGGCTCTTTGCGGGCACGCTGGGGTTGACCAGCAGCGCCAGCGGCTGCATGGCAGTGCGGGCAATGGGCGTGAAGTCCTTGAGCGTGGCATAGGGCAGGCGGCTGTACAGCGCGGGGTTGATCACCATCACGCCCGTGTTGGCCAGCATCAGGGTGTGGCCGTCGGGCGGGGCCTTCATCACGTCCTGCGCGCCCACGGTACCGCCCGCGCCGGCCTTGTAGTCCATCACCACCGGCTGGCCCAGCACAGCCTGCAGCTTGTCAGACAGCAGGCGCGCATGCTGGTCGAGCGGCCCCCCGGCCGGAAAGCCGATCACGATGCGCACGGGCTTGGAAGGAAACGTGGCCGCCGTCTGCGCCGAGGCCGTGAGCGACAGGCACAGGCCAGCCAGCAGGGCAAACCCTGCGCACAGCGGATTTTTTAGGGGGGTCATGGGTGTCTCCTCGCGGTGGAATGGGTAGTGCAAAAAGGCTTTGCACAATGGGTGAAAGCCGTCAGGCAAGGCTATCAGACGCCCCACGCCGCGCAGGCACTGGCACCCCATCGGAAACCCGAACACCACCGCGGCAGAACAGAAAAAAAGACGGCGCAACAGGTCCGGCCTGGCCAAGTTGTCGCCGCGCCGCAAAGCGCGTCAGGTGCCAGACGAAAACACCGACATCACGCCCTCCAGCCGCGCGCCAGCACCCATTGGCACGTTGCGCAGGCCAGCACCAGCATGCCGTAAGAGGCCATCTTTCCGTCGCGCCCCCACACCACCAAGCCGGCCGCCAGCGTTGCCACACCCACGGCAAAAAGAATGGCCCAGCGGGCCCACCATGCCAACGCCATCGGCGCGCGGGACCCGACGAGCCGGCCCGCCAGCACCAGCACAAGCGCCATGGCAGCTGCGGGCGCCACAAAATTCAGCAGGTGGTTGAGGATGTCGAGCGGACCCATGCAATTGACCCAAATCAAGGCTTTGGCAAGCACCGCTGCTCACACAATCCAACAATTTTATAATCGCAGGCTATGGCAGTCTGGGCCCTCGGCATCAACCACACCACCGCGCCGCTCGATCTGCGCGGCCGGTTTGCGTTTGCGCTCGACCAGATCGCGCCTACGTTGCACGGTTTGCGCCAGTCGCTGGGCAGTAACACCCGGCACCCGGGTGTGGAAACCGCCATCATTTCCACCTGCAACCGCACCGAAATTTACTGCGCTGCCGAGGCGCCTGCCATGGACCACACGCTGGGCTGGCTGGCCCAAAGCGGTGGCGTGAGCCCCGCGCTGCTGCGCTCGCACTCCTACACCCTCGAAGACAGCCTCGTCGCCGCCACGCCTTCCGCGTGGCCAGCGGGCTCGATTCAATGGTGCTGGGCGAAGCCCAGATCCTGGGCCAGATGAAGGACGCCGTGCGCGCGGCGGAAACCGCCGGCGCCCTGGGCAGCACGCTCAACCAGCTGTTCCAGCGCAGCTTTGCGGTAGCCAAGGAAGTGCGCACCAGCACCGAGATCGGCGCGCACAGCATCAGCATGGCCGCAGCCGCCGTGCGCCTGGCCAGCCAGCTGTTTGAAGACCTCACCGACATCAAGGTGCTGTTCGTGGGTGCGGGCGAGATGATCGAGTTGTGCGCCACGCACTTCGCCGCCAAGAACCCCAAGGCCATCGCCATCGCCAACCGCACGCTGGAGCGCGGCGAAAAGCTGGCGACCCGTTTCGGTGGTGAGGTGATGCGCCTGGCCGACCTGCCCGAGCGCCTGCACGAGTTCGACGCCGTCATCAGCTGCACCGCCAGCAGCCTGCCCATCATCGGCCTGGGCGCCGTGGAGCGCGCGCTCAAGAAGCGCCGCCACCGCCCCATCTTCATGGTCGACCTGGCCGTGCCGCGCGACATCGAGCCTGAGGTGAAGGCCCTGGGCGACGTGTACCTGTACACCGTGGACGACCTGGCCACTGTGGTCCAGACCGCCCAGGCCAACCGCCAGGCCGCCGTGGCGCAGGCCGAAGCCATCATCGATGCGGGCGTGCAGAGCTTCATGCACTGGATGGAGCTGCGCAGCCCCGCCGCTGCTGAAGGTGGCGTGGTGCCGCTGATCCAGCAGCTCAACGCCCAGACCGACGAATGGCGCGCCCTGGAAATCGCCCGCGCCAAGAAGCTGCTGGCCAAGGGCGAGGATGTGGACGCCGTGCTTGAAGCGCTCTCGCGCGGCCTGACGCAAAAAATGCTGCACGGCACTCTGGCCGAGCTGCGCGCGGGCGACGCCGAGATGCGCGCCCAGACGGCGCAGACCGTCTCGCGCCTGTTTCTACGCTCGCAAAGCAAGACGCCGACCAACGGGTTGTAGCGGCGATCGCCGCACCGCCGCCCGCCCCGATTGAAAGCCAAATCGGCCTCCAGCGCTTATCCATCAAGCGTCATCAGCTACTAAATCAGTAGCAAACCCATTGTTCCGCACACCATGAAAACTTTTCTCCGAAGCCAGCTGGAGCGCTACGCACAACGCCTGGGCGAACTCGACTTCCTGCTCTCGCGCGAAGACATCATGAGCGACATGGCGCAGTACCGCCGCATCTCGGTTGAGCACGCTGAGGTCACCCAGATCGCCGGCCGCTACGCGCGCTACCAGCAGCGCGAAGCCGACCTGGCCGGTGCGCGCGAGATGCTGGCCGACCCCGACATGGCCGAGATGGCGCAGGAAGAAATCACCAGCGCCGAGGCTGAGTTGCTGCAGCTCGAAGACGAACTGCAGCGCCTGCTGCTGCCCAAGGACCCCGACGACGTGCGCAATGCGTTTGTCGAAATCCGCGCAGGCACGGGCGGCGACGAATCGGCCCTGTTCGCAGGCGACCTCACGCGCATGTACACCCGCTACGCCGCCAACGTGGGCTGGAGGGTGGAGGTGGTCAGCGAGAACGCGGCCGAGCTGGGCGGCTACAAGGAAATCGTGCTGCGCATTGAAGGCGACCATGTGTACGGCGCACTCAAGTTCGAATCCGGTGGCCACCGCGTGCAGCGCGTTCCCGCCACCGAGACGCAGGGCCGCATCCACACCAGCGCCTGCACCGTGGCCGTGATGCCCGAGCCCGACGAACACGAGGCCATCAAGCTCAACCCGGCCGACCTGCGCATCGACACCTTCCGGGCCAGCGGCGCGGGCGGGCAGCACATCAACAAGACCGACTCGGCCGAGCGCGTGGTGCACTTGCCCACCGGCATCGTGGCCGAGTGCCAGGACGGCCGCAGCCAACACAGCAACAAGGCCAAGGCACTGCAGGTGCTGCAGGCCCGCATCCAGGAGAAGGAGCGCAGCGAGCGCGCCGCCAAGGAGGCCGCGCTGCGCAAAGGCCTGATCGGCAGCGGCGACCGCAGCGACCGCATCCGCACCTACAACTTCCCGCAGGGGCGGCTCACGGACCACCGCATCAACCTCACGCTGTACAAGCTGCTGTACGTGATGGAAGGCGACCTGGGCGATGTGCTGCAGGCCCTGCAGCATGCGCGCGAAGCAGAGCAGCTGGAAGAGCTGGAGCTGAGTGCGGTCTGACAAAAATTTGAATGAAATCAGCCTTTAGCGCATGTCCAGAAAGCGCTGTAAGCTATTAAAACCATAGTGAACACCCCCACCCTGGCCCAAGCCCTGGCGCAGGCCCACACCCTGGGCCTGGCGCGCATCGACGCCCAGTTGCTGCTGCTGCACACCGCGGGCCGCGCTGGCAGCGACCGTGCCTGGCTGCTGGCGCACGACACCGATGCGCTGTCGCCGCAGCAGCATGCGCACTTCCTGGCCATGTGCCAGCGCCGTGTGGCGGGCGAGCCGGTGGCTTACCTCACCGGACACAAGGAGTTCTACGGCCTGCCCTTGCACGTGGATGCCCGCGTGCTGGACCCGCGGCCCGATACCGAAACCCTGGTCGACTGGGCGCTGGACGTGGTTGCGGCCCTGCCCACCCCGCGCGTTTTGGACCTGGGCACTGGCAGCGGTGCCATCGCCCTGGCGCTGCAAAGCCAGCGCCCCACGGCCCGGGTGCTGGCCGTGGATGCCAGTGCTGATGCGCTGGCGGTGGCCCAGGCAAATGCGCAGCGGCTTGGGTTGCCTGTGCAGTTTCTGCAGTCAAACTGGCTGGCAGGCGTGGACGGCCTGGACGGTGGCCTGTTTGACGCCATCGTGTCCAACCCGCCCTACATCGCCAGCGCCGACCCGCACCTGACGGCCCTCACCCATGAGCCTTTGCAGGCCCTGGCCAGCGGTGCCGATGGCCTGGACGACATCCGCGCCATCGTGGCGCAGGCCCCCAGCCGCCTGGCGCCTGGCGGTTGGCTGCTGCTGGAACACGGTCATGACCAGGCCGAAGCGGTGCAGGCCTTGTTGACGGCGCAAGGATTTCGCCAAGTGCAAAGCCGTGATGACCTGGCCGGAATCGCCCGCTGCACGGGTGGCTGCCGCTGAGCCTGCGGCGCCGATTCGAGGGTTGCAAGCGCTGGCGCCGCTTACATGCGGTCATCAGCTGAAAACAACTGTTACCCGGTCAACACCCTGATTGACCGAGAGCTCACCGAATAATCGCGTGCCGCCGCGCGGCGCCTGGCTCCTGGGAGGGGGAGAGGCAGCGTGCAGCGGCCTTCGCCAGCCAACGTCTCGGCCATACACCGGCAGAGCGCGAACGGTGCGCGTTGTCGTCCACCACCAAAAACCTATCAGCCAATTACCGGCCACTGGCGCCACGGGCTGCCCATGCCTGCTTCAGGGCGCACCGCCGGTCTTACTCTCATGTCATACACCACGCTATCGCGCCGCCACACCCTCACACGCATTGGCACCCTGGCCTTGGGCAGCGGTCTGCTGCTGGCAGGCTGCAGTGCCGAGCCCAAAGAACGCAAGGCATTCATCGCCTTCTTGCAATCGGATGCGCTCGGAAAATCGCGCCGCATGATGCCAGGACTCTCGGAAAAGATGCGCAAGGAGCTGGGCAGCTACGCAGCCCACTACGACATCATGGTCCGCTTCAACCAGACCGTGAACGACAAGAACCTGCTCAAGCACATGCGCGAGCTGCAGTGGATTCGCACACCAGCGCAGTACTTCGAAAAGCGCGAAACGCTCAAACTGGCGCTGGCGGAAATCCCCCAGGCCCAAGCCACCGTGCAGGCCGAGCTGAAAAAGGCCGATGAGGCAAAAGCCGCGCTGAACCAGCCAGAAGACCTCAAAAAGGCATACGACCCCATCTACGAAAGGCTGGTGAGCGCCCCCGCGCGACTGCTGCTGGAGATGATGCCGCCCATGCAGAGGCTGCTCAACGTCGTGACGGAATTGCTCACGCTGGTCGAAAAAAATCCGCAGCAGCTCTCCATCACGGGCATCCACATCGAAGCCACAAGCCAGGCGATGCTGGACAAGGTCAACGCGTTGTTCAAAAAAGCCGACGCCGAAACCCAGACCCTGCAGCGCATCGAGAAAGAACTGAAAGAGCTGTGAGCTGACCCCACCGGCCTCACGGATGCTGAGAAAAGCGATAATCTGCCGTTCTACGCGCCAGACCTTTCTTGGAAATCCCTATGAGCGACACCCAACAACGCATCGACGCCCTCGTCAAATCCAGCGACATCCTGCTGTTCATGAAGGGCAGCGCGAGTTTCCCCATGTGCGGTTTCTCGGGCCGCGCCATCCAGATCCTGAAGGCCTGTGGCGTGGACACCAAGAGCGTGGTTACCGTCAACGTGCTGGAGGATGACGAAATCCGCCAGGGCATCAAGGAATACAGCAACTGGCCCACCATCCCGCAGCTGTACGTGAAGGGCGAGTTCATCGGCGGCTCGGACATCATGATGGAGATGTACGAGTCGGGCGAACTCAAGCAGGTGCTGGGCGCCGAAGGCTGATCAGCCCGCGCACAGCGCAGCCAGCTCCCCCTTCTGCTGCACCCACAAGCCGCCTGCGGGCGGCTTTGTCGTTTTTGGCCTGCGTATGGTGTGGCCGCAACAGCCATGCAAAGCGCGGATTTTTCCGATGTTGCGGTGGGCACGTTGTGTGCTTGAATGTTTGCGTGATCTGACCTCACGCAAAAAAGGAGAGCATGCAATGACCAGCCATAGCCTTGTTCCCCAACCCGCCACTTTGCACCTTCCAGTGGCTCAAATGCGCAACGTGTTCCACCCCGGCGACGTCGAGCGCAAGCTCGCACGGCTGCAGGAGTCCGGCAACCAGCGCGAATACGAATCCCTGCGCACCGTGTACGAACGCATGCTGGAGCGCGGGCCGGAGCGCTTTCAGGTCAAGCCCTCGGGCGTGCCCGACATGGCCAGCCTGTACGAGCAGTTGCCCAACTTCACCGAGGTGCTGGACGATGTGAAGCGCCACGTGGCGCTGGCGCAGGACAGCAGCGATGGCCTGGAGGTGACGCCCATGCTGCTGCTGGGCCCGCCAGGCATCGGCAAGACGCACTTTGCCCGCCACTTGGCCGAACTGCTGGGCACGGGCATGAACCTGCTGCCCATGAGCTCCATGACCGCGGGCTGGCTGCTGTCGGGATCGTCCGCGCAATGGAAAGGCGCCCGCCCCGGCAAGGTGTTCGAAGCGCTGGTGGAGGGCGAATACGCCAATCCCGTGATCGTGGTGGACGAGATCGACAAGGCCAGTGCCGACGCGCAGTACGACCCGCTGGGCGCCCTCTACAGCTTGCTGGAGCACGACACAGCCCAGAGCTTTACCGATGAGTTTGCCGAGGTGGCCATCGACGCGAGCCAAGTGATCTGGATCACCACGGCCAACGACCCGCGCGGCATTCCCGATCCCATCCTGAACCGCATGAACGTGTTCGAGGTGGAGGCCCCCACGCTGGACCAGGCCCGGAACATTGCACGCAACCTGTACACCGGCATTCGTGCCGGACACGACTGGGGCCGCCTGCTGGACCCCGAGCCGCTGGACGACGTGCTGGACCACCTGGCGCACATGCCGCCGCGCGAGATGCGGCGCGCCTTGATGACCGGCTTTGGCAACGCGCGGCTGGACCACCGCTCGACCGTGGAGGTGGCCGACTTGCCCAAGGCCGCGTCGGGGCGCAGCCGCATCGGGTTTGTGCAGTAGCCTCGAAGAACTGAGCCGCAGGGCCCGGGACACCGCTGCGCACCCGCCGGCCGGCGGGTGCGCAGATACACTTATCAGCCCTGTGTGCCCTGGCGCCACGCTCTGACGCCCCTCATGACCCTGTCCCAAAGCCTTTTTGTCATCGGGCTGCTGATTGCAACCAGCGCTTTTTTCTCGATGGCGGAGATTTCGCTGGCCGCCGCCCGCCGCCTGCGCCTGCGGCAAATGGCCGACGAAGGCGACGCGCGGGCCGACAAGGTGCTGCGCATGCAGGAGCAGCCTGGGGACTACTTCACCGTGGTGCAGGTGGGGCAAAACGCGGTGGCCATTTTGGGTGGCATCGTGGGTGAGGGAGCCCTGAGCCCGCACTTCACCGCGCTGTTTGAGCTGTGGTTTTCAGAGCCCTCAGCCCAGACGGCCGGCTTTCTGGCCTCGTTCCTGATCATCACGTCCTTGTTCATCCTGTTCTCGGACCTGTTCCCCAAGCGCCTTGGCATGGCCAATCCCGAGCAGGTGGTTATCCGTCTGGCGCAGCCCATGTCGTGGTGCATGACCTTGCTGCGGCCCGTGGTCTGGTTTTACAGCAGAGGGGCCGATCTGCTTTTCCGCGCGCTCGGCCTTTCATCGCTGCGTGACGACCGCATCACCTCCGACGACATTCTGGCGATGATGGAAGCAGGCGCACGCGCGGGCGTCCTGGCCGCGAGAGAGCAGCAGGTCATCACCAATGTGTTTGAGTTGGACACACGCACCGTCTCCAGCGCCATGTCGCCGCGCGACCGCATCGCCTTCTTTCTGCGAGACGAACCGGATTCGGTGATCCGCCTGCGCATCGCTGCCGAGCCGTTCTCGACTTATCCGGTGTGCGAGGGCGACATCGACCACGTGGTGGGATACGTGGATGCCAAAGACCTGTTTCAGCGGGTGCTGAACAACCAGCCCATTTCGCTGGCAGACGACAGCCTGGTGCGCAAGGTGCTCATCGTGCCGGATCGCCTCACCCTGTCCGAGGTGCTGGAGCAGTTCCGCCAGGTGCATGAAGACTTCGCGGTGATCGTGAACGAATACAGCCTGGTGGTGGGCGTGGTCACGCTGAACGACGTGATGAGCACGGTGATGGGCGATCTCGTCGGCCCCGCAGACGAGGAGCAGATCGTGCGGCGGGACGAGAACTCGTGGCTGATCGATGGCGTGACCCCCATCGCCGATGTGCTGCATGCCCTGTCGCTGGATGAGTTGCCCCATGCCGAGGAATACGAAACCCTGGCTGGCTTCCTCATGGTGATGCTGCGCCGCGTGCCACGCCGCACCGACAGCGTGAGCTGGGCGGGCTACAAGTTTGAGGTGCTGGACGTCGACAGCTACCGCATCGACCAGGTCATGGTGTCGCGCATCAATGCCGCGGGTGGTGGTGATGGCAGTGCCAGCTTACCGCCGGTCAGCAAAGTCACAGGCTCGGCGGCAGCGATCTAGATCGTGCGACAGATCGCTAAGGAAATGGGCGAGAACCAGCTTGTCCAACTGCAACGACGTTATGAGGCTGCTGCAGCCACGAGAGGATTGGGTGCAGCGGGTGCCACAGGCAACTGTGGTTTCTCGGCAAACATCCAGTTGCGTTGCGCGGCAAATACCGCATCGGGGTAAGGCGAGCGGCCCCGGCTTCCGTTGTAGCGCCCCAGCGCCATGAAAAGATCGCCCCGCTCGCGGTCAATGTAGTGGCGCAGGATCACGCAGCCAAACCGCAGATTGGTCTGCATGTGGAACAGCTTGCCAGGGTCCCCATCACCGATCACACGCGTCCAGAACGGCATGACCTGCATGTAGCCACGCGCACCCACGCTGGAGACCGCAAACTTGCGGAACGCACTTTCTACTTGAATCAACCCGAGCACCAGGGAGACATCCAGCCCAGCACGCTTGGACTCGTACCAAACGGTCTGCAGAAAATCGCGTCGCACCTCCCACTCTGGCTTGCGGCGGCGTAACCGGTCGCTTTGGGTGCCCAGCCACCGCAAGTAGTGCAGGCGCGCTTCGGTGGTGAAGAATTCCGGCTCCGGCGGGGCCTGGTTAGCAACGGCCGAACTCAGTGCTGTGCGCACGGAATCCATCAGGGGCTCCTCCAGTTGCCCCCCTGCGTGCGCAAGCTGGGGTGCAGCCAACCATCCCGCAGGCGCACCCAGCACCGACGCGGCACCGACGAGCGCTGAGCGCCGGGACACCCCCGCCGAACCGGGATTGCCGGGCAGATGTGCCGACATGATGGCGTGCTTCAAATCGTTCATACAACCATGCGACCCTTGACGTGGGCCAGGATGTCGGACACTGCCACCTTGACGGCAGCGGTATCGCGGCGATGCTGGTACTCGACCACGCCTTCCTTGAGGCTCTTGTCCCCAATGGTCACGCGGTGCGGCACGCCGATCAGCTCCCAGTCGGCGAACATTGCGCCGGGGCGCTCGCCGCGGTCGTCCAGGATCACGTCCACGCCAGCGGCCAGCAGGTCAGCGTAGAGCTGCTCGGCCGTGGCCTTGACGGCCTCGCTGCGGTCCATGCCCACGGGGCAGATGACCACGGTGAACGGCGCGATCGCGTCGGGCCAGATGATGCCGCGCTCGTCATGGTTCTGCTCGATGGCGGCAGCGGGCAGGCGCGTGATGCCGATGCCGTAGCAGCCCATCTCGAAGAACGCAGGCTTGCCATCGTCGCCGAGGAACGTGGCGTTCATGCCCTTGCTGTACTTGGTGCCAAGGTAAAACACGTGGCCCACTTCGATGCCGCGCTCAATGGCGAGCTCGCCCTTGCCATCGGGCGACAGGTCGCCGGCCACGACGTTGCGCAGGTCGGCAATGGCGTCGGGCTCGGGCAGGTCGCGACCCCAGTTCACGCCGGTGATGTGGAAGTCCGCCTCGTTGGCGCCGCAGATCCAGTCGGCCATGACGGCCACTTCGCGGTCGACCACAATTTTGAGAGGCTTTTTGAGACCGATCGGGCCCAGGTAACCAGGCTTGCAGCCAAAGTGCTCCTCAATTTCACCGAGGGTGGCAAACCGGAATCCGGCAAGACCGGGCACTTTGCCCACTTTGATCTCGTTCATGTCGTGGTCACCGCGCAGCAGCAGCAGCCAGACCTGGCTCTTGACGATCTCGCCGGCCTCGTTGATCTCGTCCGTGGCCAGCACCAACGACTTGACGGTGGTATTGAGTGGCACACCCAGCAACTCCGCCACGTCGGCGCAAGTGGACTTACCGGGTGTTGCCGTCTTTTCCATCGCCTTGGCGGCTGCGGGGCGGGGGGCGGCTGGCGCCAGCGCCTCCGCCTTTTCCATGTTGGCAGCGTAGTCGCTACCAGGGCAGTAAACGATGGCGTCCTCGCCAGTGGCGGCGATCACCTGGAACTCTTCGGACAGATCGCCGCCGATGGCGCCGCTGTCAGCCGCCACGGCGCGGTAGGTGAGGCCGAAACGGTCGAAGATCTGGCGGTAGGCCTTGGCCATGACCTGGTAACTCGCCTTGGCCGACGCCTGGTCCTTGTCGAAGCTGTAGGCGTCCTTCATGATGAATTCACGCCCACGCATCAGGCCAAAACGCGGACGGCGCTCGTCGCGGAACTTGGTCTGGATCTGATAGAAGTTCTTGGGCAGCTGCTTGTAGCTCTTGAGCTCCTGCCGCGCGATGTCAGTGACCACTTCTTCGCTGGTGGGCTGCACGACGAAGTCGCGGCCGTGGCGGTCCTGGATGCGCAAGAGCTCAGGGCCCATCTTCTCGAAACGGCCAGTTTCCTGCCAGAACTCGGCGGGCTGCACCACGGGCATGGTCAGCTCCACGGCGCCAGCGCGGGTCATTTCCTCACGCACGATGGCTTCCACCTTGCGAATCACCCGGAGACCCATGGGCATGTAGTTATAGATGCCCGCGCCAAGCTTCTTGATCATGCCTGCCCGCGTCATGAGCTTGTGGCTCACTACTTCCGCGTCGGCTGGGGCTTCCTTGAGGGTGGAAATAAAGAATTGCGAGGCTTTCATCGGGGCGATTTCAGGCGGAACAGACCGGCCCACTTGCCGCACGCTAGGCGCCGTGCATAATGGACACAGTTTAAAAATTGGGGTTTGATTATGCTTGACCGGGACGGCTTTCGGCCGAACGTCGGCATCATCCTGCTCAACCAGAAGAACCAGGTGTTCTGGGGCAAGCGCATACGCACCCACAGCTGGCAGTTTCCGCAAGGTGGCATTGACCGGGGCGAAACCCCCGAGCAGGCCATGTTCCGTGAACTGCACGAAGAGGTGGGATTATTGCCCAATCACGTGCGCGTGGTGGCCCGCACCCGGGACTGGTTGCGCTACGAGGTGCCTGACCGGTATATCCGCCGCGATGCGCGCGGACATTACAAAGGCCAGAAGCAGATTTGGTATCTGCTTCAACTGGTGGGACACGACTGGGACCTGAATCTCCGCGCGACCAACCATCCGGAGTTCGATGCTTGGCGCTGGAACGACTATTGGGTGCCACTGGATGTGGTGGTTGAATTCAAACGCGGCGTCTACGAAATGGCGCTCACAGAGCTGGCCCGCTTTCTTCCGCGCCACGAGCAGCGCAACCGCTACTTGCGCAGCGGCATGCGTACGCGCGAAGGTGAACAGGCCGGCAGTTTGTACCGCACCGGCAACTTGCTGACACACCCAGGGATGGAACTCCCGCCCGGTGCCAGCTTTGATCCTGACCCACAAAACAGCATGCCCGGCGAGCTGGATGGGATACCCACTAGCGCAACCACGACCACTCCGCGCTAGATACCGGACTTAGCCACCCTGAATAAAAACGCCTGCGTCGTTGCAGGCGTTTTTGTTTTACTTTCCAAAGCGGCTTCTGGCCACCTCTACGGCCGATGGCCATCGTTCACAACACGGCGGTCAGCACCAGGTTGTCCCGATGAACCATCTCGGGCTCGGCCACATAGCCAAGCAATGCCTCGAACTCGGTCGAAGGCTTGCGGCACAGGCGACGGGCCTCTGCTGCAGCATAGTTGGCCAAGCCGCGGGCGATTTCTGTCCCGGCGGCGTCGCGGATGGCGATCACGTCCCCGCGCGAGAAGTCACCCTCCACCGCTGTCATGCCAATAGGCAAAAGGCTCTTACCCTCGTCGCGCACCTTAACCGCAGCCCCGGCATCCACCACCACAGCACCTCGCAATTGCAAGTGGTCGGCCATCCATTGCTTGCGGGCTTGCTTTTTCTGGGTCGGAGCGACCAACAACGTGCCCATGGGCTCTCCCCGTACCAAGCTGAGCAACACGTCGGGCTCACGCCCCCAGGCGATGACAGTGGAAGCTCCTGAGCCCGCCGCACGTTTGGCTGCCAGAATCTTCGTGATCATTCCCCCCTTGCCAATGCTGGAGCCCGCCCCTCCCGCCATGGCCTCCAAGGCAGGATCGCCAGCGCGCGCCTCGTGCACGAACTGCGCGGCGGGGTCACGGCGCGGGTCGGCGGTGTAGAGGCCCTTCTGGTCGGTAAGGATGATCAGCGCGTCCGCCTCGACCAGATTGGCCACCAAGGCACCCAGCGTGTCGTTGTCGCCAAATTTGATTTCGTCGTTGACGACGGTGTCGTTTTCATTGATCACCGGCACCACGCCCAGCCGCAAAAGCGTGAGCAAGGTAGATCGCGCATTCAGATAGCGTTCGCGATCAGCCAGATCGGCATGGGTGAGCAAGACCTGCGCGCTGCCCATGCCCTGCTCCCGCAGCTTGGTTTCGTACATTTGGGCCAGCCCCATTTGCCCAACTGCTGCTGCCGCCTGCAGTTCATGAACCTCCTGAGGGCGCTTGGCCCAGCCCAGGCGCTTCATGCCCTCGGCAATGGCACCACTGGACACCATGATGACTTCACGCGGAACGCCGCCATCACCCCGCACCAGAGCCGCCAGTTGACGACTCCATTCGCCGATGGCTGTTTCATCCAGCCCACGTCCTTCATTGGTCACAAGGCTGGAACCCACCTTGACCACGATACGGCGGGCATCACGCAATACGCTGGAAACCATTTTTCGAGTCTTTTTGGCCTCTAGCGCTTACCCATAAAGCGCTAGCAGCTATTAACAATATAGCAATTGAAAACAAACGACTTATCCGTGTCAGGCTGGAGCATCACCCGCAAAGCGAGGATCCACTTCCACCGGCTCGTTTTCCACCCGCTGTTCAGACTGCACATGGCGGAAGATGGCGTGAATCAAGGCCTCACACCCTTCGCGGGTGAGCGCCGAAATTTCAAACACCGGCCCCTTCCACTTGAAGCGCTTCACAAAATCCTTCACGCGCGCCTCGCGCTCTTCGGCTGGCACCATGTCCAGCTTGTTGAGCACCAACCAACGCGGCTTGTCGTAGAGCTGCTGGTCGTATTTTTTCAACTCGTTGACGATGGCTTTGGCTTGCGCCACGGGGTCTACGTTGTCATCAAAAGGGGCCAGATCAACGATGTGCAGCAGCAGCCGCGTGCGCTGCAGATGGCGCAGAAACTGGTGGCCAAGGCCAGCCCCCTCAGACGCGCCTTCGATCAAGCCTGGAATATCAGCCACCACAAAGCTCTGCTCCGGCCCCACGCGCACTACGCCCAGATTGGGGTGCAAGGTGGTAAAGGGGTAGTCGGCAATTTTGGGCCGGGCGTTGGAAACGGCGGTGATGAAGGTCGATTTGCCCGCGTTGGGCATGCCAAGCAGGCCCACATCGGCCAGCACCTTGAGCTCCAGCTTCAGATTCTTTTTCTCGCCGGGCCAGCCGGGTGTCTTCTGCCGCGGGGCACGGTTGATGGCACTCTTGAAGCGCAGATTGCCAAAGCCACCGTCGCCCCCTTTGGCGATGGTGATCATCTCGCCCGGGGTCAGCAGTTCATACAGCACCTCGCCGGTTTCAGCATCGGTGATGATGGTGCCTACCGGCATCTTCAGCGTAATGTCCGCGCCAGCAGCACCGAACATGTCTGAACCCATGCCATGCTCACCCCGCTTGGCTTCATGGCGGCGCGAATAGCGGTAGTCAACCAGGGTATTCAAATTGGGATCTGCCACGGCAAACACGTGGCCTCCGCGCCCGCCGTCTCCTCCATTGGGTCCGCCGAATTCCTTGTATTTTTCGTGTCGGAACGACACACAGCCATTGCCACCGTCACCGGCTGCAATGTCAATAAAGGCTTCATCGACGAACTTCATGGGGTATCCAGTTCACAAAATGGCGCTATTCAGAGAGCACCAAAACCACATTCCAAGCGCCACGTTGACGATAGGAAGGGCAAAACAGCAACGTCAAGCTGCCGAAGACAGTACGACACATTCGTCATCGTACCGACCAAACAACAAAGCCCCGCAAAGCGGGGCTTCATTGGCTACCGAGGATTGACCTCAGGCTGGCGTCACATTGACCGTGTGCTTGGACAATGCACCCTTGGTGCCGAACGACACGTGGCCGTCCACCAGAGCAAACAGGGTGTGATCCTTGCCAACACCAACATTGCTGCCGGGGTGGAAACGTGTGCCACGCTGGCGCACGATGATCGAACCTGCGCTGATCAATTCACCA